>Ga0206915_1011_pt1 | contig 60439 bp, 47 predicted proteins | sample Alteio_BWOrgHeat_70_FD_152945 | JGI IMG/M metagenome (GOLD analysis project Ga0206915, IMG submission 152945) | Enriched cells from forest soil in Barre Woods Harvard Forest LTER site, Petersham, Massachusetts, United States -... | ecosystem: Environmental > Terrestrial > Soil > Temperate forest >...
ATTATATAAAAATTGCAGCAGTATAAAAATATTTATACAAACAGCGCCGGTGGTTATATATACGGTGCGCCTTATATTACTTTGCCGGATGTCTGTTTTAATTATTTCTTTATCAACGGGGGTCGTTTTCAATATGATGCCGGGTTGTTTTAATTTATTCGCGTATCACAATAATATGATATATACTTTAAATATGCAAACCAACAAATGGGCAACGGTAAAACATTTACAACAATGGCCGGGTAAATATTTGCAGCCAGGCTGCTGTTGCTTACCCCCTCTCCACCTGTGGAGAGGGGCAGGGGGTGAGGGCGTTACGACGTCCAGTTAACCCCTGCTTCGGGGTTCCACTTTATGGTGGTCTTTTTTAGTTTCGTCCAAAACTCTATGGAACTTTTACCCGTAATATCACCAACCCCAAAACGCGATTCATTCCATCCGCCAAACGAAAAAGGTTCCCGTGGTACAGGCACGCCAATGTTTACGCCAATCATACCGGCACTGGCCTTCTCTGCCACATAACGCGCAACTGCACCACTTTGTGTAAATACCGATGCCGCATTGCCATAAGGGTTCGCATTTTCAATGGCTATGGCTTCATCAACCGTGTTGCTGCGCATAATAGCAAGTACCGGCCCGAATATCTCTTCTTTTGCCACAGCCATATCCGGGGTTACATGATCAATCAGCGTTGGGCCAACATAATAACCACCTTCTTTGCCCTCAACGGTTGCATGGCGGCCGTCTAAAAGAATTTTCGCTCCCTGTTGCTCAGCTTCTGTTATATATTTTTCAATGCGCTCCTTCGCCTGTTTGCTTATAACTGCACCAAGGTTTTTACCCGGCACAATTTTACCTGCATCTTCACATAATTTTTGAATAATGTGGTCAACGCTGCCCACCGCTACCATTGCCGATGCCGCCATACAGCGCTGCCCGGCGCAACCGCTCATGCTTGCTGTAATATTGCTTGCCGTCATAGCAGGGTTTGCATCGGGCATAACGAGTAAATGATTTTTTGCGCCACCCAATGCAAGACAGCGTTTATAATGCGACGTGCTCCGGCTATACACGATCTTTGCCACTTTAGTGCTACCCACAAACGACACAGCCTCTATACCGGGGTTATCACAAATGGCCTCCACTATTTCCCGGTCACCGTTTATTATATTAAACACGCCATCGGGCAAGCCCGCTTCTTTTAGCAACACTGCAATGCGCACCATGGTAAGCGGCACCAGTTCGCTTGGTTTTATGATCATGGCGTTGCCCAGCGCAATGGCATTCGGTATTGTCCAGTTGGGCACCATTGCTGGAAAATTAAACGGCACTATACTTGCCACCACGCCTATCGGCACTTTCTCGGTGCGGCACTCCACACCTTTGCTTACTTCCATCACCTCGCCCTGTACCAATTGAGGCAGGCTGCAGGCAAACTCAGTAAGCTCAATCGCTTTCTCTATCTCTGCCTTGGCCTCATCGTATGTTTTGCCGTTCTCTGTTTGAATAAGCTTCGACAGCGCATCCATATCCCTTTCCAGCAACTGTTTGTATTTAAAGAACACCTGCACCCTTTCCTTTATGGGCGCTTTGCTCCAATGCGTAAATGCTTCGTGCGCAGCTTTAACAGCCTCATCTAATTGCGCAGCCGTGCCCATAGCCACCGTGGCTATTACCGAGCCATCCAGCGGCGATTGCACATCAATACACCTCCCGCCGTTTGAGGCTGTCCATTGCCCGTTTATGTAGTGGGTAACTTTCCCAAATGCTAATGTTGACATAGTAGTTTTTTGCGGGTTCTAAAGTACGGAGTTTGGGGGAGATTAGTTCATGGATCATTTTAACCACATAGGCATTGAAGGGAACATAGGGGCACATAGAGCGAAAAATAGTTTCTTGTATTGAAGCCCACCTGACAAAACAATCTATATCTTTAAAAAGCTTTTATAAAATATACACAACTTTAAACTCGCACTTGTGCTGAAAAAAACATTCCTTTTAACCTGTATTACTATTACCTCTGTATTTGCTTTTGGCCAAAACATTGACAGCTTAAAATTAAATGATAATGAAATTCCGCCGGCGTATTCTAAACCCAATGAATTGATTTGCATTACTCCGCATGCTTCCTCGGTTTACGATCAAGCAGATTTATACAGTACTTTCCTCGGTAAAGTAACCAGGAAGGAATATCAGTCATTTAGTAAAAAGGGCGACAGCGGTTCAATACTCTATTTTGAATTTGAAAAAGAATTTAAGGGGCAAGGTTTTTTAAACGGCCTTTTATGGGGAGATGAAACCAAACCAACAAAAGGTGAGCCAGATGACTACTACACAAAGGGCAATATTTTAATAATCTGGAGTTTAAATCTCAACAGCGACATCAAAAAGATTTCCAAAGCAAAAGTTATGGCGCTTTTAAAATAATATAGAGGGGTTTGTGCACTGAATGCTATTCACAAAATTGGTGTTATCGAACGGTACGCGGCGGCCAATGAGCAATACTCTTTACAAAAAAAGTTTTATTGAAAATTCAACATACCCATGGAACGACAAATTGCACTAAGTTGCTATTTTCGCTAATGCTGCTGTCTTTAATGGTATTGAATAAAACCGTTCACAATCGTGCACAGTTCGGCTTGTCAAATAATCAGGATATTAAAACCTACCTTCGTTTATGCTACAAAAAATTGCTTTATTTTCATTATATTTCGTTTTGTTACTTTTTATTTTCTTTGGGCTACCGGATAGAATTATATACGCCCAAAAGGGCACCTTAATGTGGCTTCCACTGATTCTTCTGTTTATTTTTCAACCTTTTTTGATTTATCTAATTGCGAGATCGTTTTCTTTGAAATCATATCCATCAAAGGGTGTTGCAGCGTTGGTAGTAATTGTAACAAGCATCTTGTTTGGTGTTTATTGTACAATAAGGCAGGAAAAATCCCTGCAAACAAGCGGAAAAATTGCAATTGGGGTTGTATATAAAAAATGGTTTAGCACCAGGCCTAAACGTGAATGGCTTATACGCTGCCATTTCCAGGACAACAAAACAACTTATTCAACTTTCAGTGAAATAGATGAAAGGAACATTTATCGCATTGGTGACACTTTGCACATTCTTTATTCAAAAGATGATCCGAATAATTGTGAAATTGTAGAGTTAAAAAAGTGAACCTGCAGTTTCCTCTCCGCCTTTTCTAACTCATTCCCCAATCCCAACTCAGCCAATAATACCATTCCCACAATAACCCATCATTTTTTCGTACGCTATTGTCTTTTTGAAATAACTTTAGTATAAATAATTGTCCGTATAAAATTATTTATTGACGAAATTTACCATTAAGCATATTTTAAATGAGCCTTTCTAAAAAAAGTAAACTGGTTTTAATCTTAAGTCTGCTCATTATTATTACAGGCGTAATATTAATGGGCATCATGCTGTTAAATATCCCTTCCCTTGATACCTGGTTTCAAAAAATATGTTAGTTTAAAATTCAACAATGCTGTATGCACTACATTAATTGGCGCCTATTACCTGCTGTTCCAGTTTGAAACTAATAAAAAAACCAGGTTTATTTTCCCGGTACTTGCATTGATCATCATCCTTATCAGCGGCCTAACTTTATTGGAGCACTTGTTTAATATCAATACCGGTATTGACCAGTTATTTTTCACTGACAGGTATGGAATAGCTTACGGGGATAAGTTCCCTGGACGCATGATAGCCCAGGCGGCCACTGTTTTTTTATTGTTTGGGCTTGCATTGCTGGGCTTTAGCACTAAAAATAAAGTTGCCCGTGTACTATCGCAATATGCTATGCACCTGGTATCGCTGATTGTAGCAACGCTCCTCATCGGCTTCATATACAGTGATAAGCTTTTTAATAACATACGGGAGTACGGGCTTAGTTTTTTATACGAAGGCAGTTTGTTTTTTATCATGTCTGTCACGGCTTCATTTCTTTGTCCCACGCTTGGTATAACACGTTTGTTCACCGGCAACCTGCTGGGCAATAAAATGGCAAGGCGGCTTTTTATATTAATAACAGTTATGGTGCTGTTTTTCGGGTTGATAAAGGAGAAATACCTTTCGTTTAAAGTGTGGCAATTTGATACAGGTTTTTCGTTATTTATCGTGTGCATTTTATTAGTGAGCTTATTGGTTATATGGTACACTGCCAACTGGCTGAACAGGATGGATTTAAAACGGTACGAGGCAGAAAAAAAATTAAAGCTGCTGAATGAAAACCTTGAACAAAGGGTAAAAGAACGCACTGCCGACTTAACTAATTTATTAGAAAAATATAAGGAGAGCGAACTAAAGTTCAGGACGCTTGCCGAAAAATCAATGGTAGGGATCTATATAAGCCAAAAAGAAAAATTTATTTATGTAAACCCGCGCTTTGCAGAGATCTTCGGTTACGAACCGCAGGAGATGCTGGATTTGCCGGGGAGCGCCATTGATATTATCATTGACAAAGAAGACCAGGCAACGGTAAGAAAGAAAATATATGACCGTTATCACGGAGAAACAGACAATGCCCATTACCAGGTGAGAGGGAGAAAAAAAGACGGAACCTATAACTATGTTGAGTTTTTTGGCAACAGGGTGATCATTGACGGGGAGCCATCTATAATAGGAACAATGTTAGACATTACTGCGCGCAAAAGTGCTGAAGAAGAATTGAGACTGTCAGAGCTTAAATATAAACTGATCTTTGAAAGTAACCCGCTGCCCCTATGGATGATTGCCAAGGATGACCTGTCTATCATTTCTGTTAATGAGGCCGCCGCTGATCTTTATGGCTATACAAAAGATGAGCTTTTGCAAAAAAACGTTACCATATTCAGGCCCGTAGAGGAACTTGCGCAGCAATCGGAGATTTTCCGGGAAGATTTAAACGGTTCATCCGATCTTGGCATTGTAAGGCAATTGCGAAAGGATGGGTCGGTGATGTTTGTGCATATCATTGCCTATGACATTATATTCGAAGGCAGAAAAGTGAGGCTTTCGTTAACTACTGATGTTACTGAAAAACTTAAAGCGGAGGGTAACCTAAAAAAGTACACCAATGCCATTGAAGAGCAAAATAAAAAGTTCAGGGAAATTGCATGGCTGCAGTCGCACATTGTAAGAGCGCCGCTTGCAAGAATGATGGGTATTATTAATTTGCTTAAAGACAATGACCTGGATATCGCAGAACACCGTGAATTTTTAAAACACCTTTCAACCTCCGCTGACAAATTAGACGCCATTATAAAAGATATAACAAACAAAACGCAGGAAATAAAATGAACCTGTGGTAAAATGGAATTTTTTGTTCGAACTGCAGAGGAAAGTCACATTGTAAATTGCATCGAAGCGAATCTGTTAAATACATTTAAAAATATAATTTCAATGATCACAGGCGCACATACCATAATTTATAGTTCTGATACCGGGGCAGATATGAACTTTTTTAAAAATATTCTCAAATTCCCCCATGTTGATGTTGGCCATGGGTGGCTTATTTTTGGATTACCCCTTTCCGAAGTCGCGGTACATCCTTCCACTGAAAATGGGTTGCAGGAATTTTATTTATTATGTGATGATATCAATTTATTTGTGCAGGAAATGGCGGGGCATAAAATTGCCTGCAGTGCAATAGAAAGCCAGCGTTGGGGAAATATTACGCATTTAACCTTGCCGGGAGGTGGTAAGATAGGAGTGTATGAACCAAAACATGCAAGGCCGTAACACTAATCATACTCCATTGCCTCGCATCTTTAATTTATTTATTCAAACGTATCATCCCACCCCGCTATATTACCCTTTACTAAATTTAATAACGGTTAATTTACCGGCTATTGTCCAGTACGATGCCGCGCCAACCAATGATACAATGATGGAAATGATAAACGGTATTAAAAAAGATTTTGTTTGCCCGTAAAAATAACCGGTCACAACCGGGGCGATAATACCTGAGATATTGGAAAATGTATTTTGAATACTTCCTATAATGGATATCTCCTTTTTTGTTTCAGCAAGCTCTTCGGGAATACTCCAAATACCTACTGATGCGGAAACGAGGAAGATGTAGGAAATAGTTAACATGATAAGTATAACAAGCGTGTTGGCAGTAAATAAGCTGAATATTATTATGGTAGATAATATCATGCCCAAACAAACAGGCGTCTTTTTTACATACGTTGGCGGGTAGCCTTTGGCAATAAGTTTATCAATAATATATGCTACAAGAATTTCTCCAAAAATGGCAAATACAATGGGTATGCTGCCCACCAGCCCGTAAGAGAGCAGCTTGATGCCTTTTGTTTCCACCAGGTAGGTTGGCAGCCAGGTTAAATAAAAGCTTTTTAAATAGTTGAAGCAAAAAAAGCCTATGCTTATGCCAATCACTTTACGGTTGCGCAGGTATTTTAATACAGAAATTTTTTGAGGCGTTTCCTGCTGAACATTTTTGTTTATATGCAGCACTTCCTGTTTTGAAATATTGGGGTGGCTTGCAGGGCTGTCGCGGTAATAATAAAACCAAATTAACGCCCATGTAAAAGTAAGCACGCCTGAAAAAGCAAAACTTACCCTCCAGTTAAAATGTGCTATTAAAAAAACGATAACAACTGTTGCAAAGCCAACACCTGTGTATGAGCCAATATCAAATAATCCTATTGCTTTTACCCTTTCCTGTTTGGGAAACCATATACCCGCAATGGCTGCAAAGGCCGGGTAAATGGGGGCTTCAAAAATGCCAACTAAAAACCTGCACACAAGCAGGCTTAAAAAATTAAAGCTAAGCCCGCAGCATATACTGACCAGCGATAACAGCAACATGGATATGGTTAGTGCTTTTCTTGCGCCGAATTTAAATACCGCATACCCGCCAATCATCATCATCAAAACATACCCAATGCCGAAAGCTGATAATATCCAGCCCTTTTGCAAGTCGGTAAGGCCAAAACTTTTTGGAATTACAAGGATGGATTGTGAAATATTAACCCTGTCGAGGTAATTGATAAGAATACCCAAAAACATCAGAGCGCCTATTTTCCACCGTACAGTTTTAACCATTATATGCAGGCAGTTTGATTGAGGATGTTAAGCTAAGTAATATTAGCTAAACCATGCTGTACCAGTTTTTGAAAAGTTCTAGAACTTTCCAAAAGCTTTCCACTCACAATAATAAAATTGATGAAAAATGAAGGTTTAAGTTTCTTCTTTACAAATTAATCGGAAAAATTATATTTGCCAATTGTCTAAACCAAAAGTATTGAATCCCAACAAGCTTACAAAAGTGCTATTTTTTTAAAGAATGAAATACGAAAAATATAATCTCATTTTAATTTCAACCAATACCCTTGAATTTACTTTTGTAAGTAAGGGGCCGAATGGCGATGTGCAAAAAGTGGTACAGTTCATCGAGACCAACAACCCCGCCATCTACAACCTGGCCTTTGGCAATTTATTGCCTGACGGGAGCGTTGACGACCATGTAAAAAATGACAATAAGGACAGGAACAAGATTTTGGCAACAGTTGCGGCGACGGTTTACGAGTTTACTTCAATGTACCCGGATAAATTAGTGTTCATAACAGGCAGTACGACTGAAAGAACGCGGTTGTACCGCATGGCCATATCAAATAACTTTGATGAGTTAAATATTGATTTTGAGATTTTTGGATTGTATTTAAAGGGGCAGCAGTATCACGCGGAATCTTTTATTAAAGGAAAGGAGTATTTTGGCTTTCTTATTAAAAGAAAAATTGTTTAACTTTACATTGTATGAAAACAACTAAGAAAAAATTAAAAGGCGCTGCTGCTTTAGGGGTGGAAATTAAGAGGGATAAATCTCTCGATAAACTTTCAGGTAAAGTATTATTTCCTGAAAAGCTGAAGACTGCCAATAAAATTGTCTCTAAACTAAAATGGACAGCTTGATCTGAAATATAAATTGCGTTATATAAAAAGCCACCACATAACGGTGGTTTTTTTATTGTAGTGAATTCGCTACTGCAAACCGCCCCCCTACAACCTTACTGCCTGCCGGGCAATCATTTTCCATTCACCCCCTTCCAATAGCCACACCCATAGTATATGCAGTTTTATATTGTTGGGTTTACCGCCGTCATTTGTTTCGGCGATAAAGGTGTGCCGGGCAATGGCAATATTGTCTTCTGTTTTTATATAGGCATCGGTTAGCTGTATGCTTACAAAATCGCTTTGGCCACTTACAATGGTATCAACAAACTGCGTTTTTGTTTGTATGTTGCCGTTTGAGTGCCCGTAGGTTAAATGTTCGTCGCTAAGCCTGCTTAATACGGCACCGTCGGCATCAACCATGGCTTTTCGTAATTGTTCTATAGCAGCCGCAACATCCTGCTCTTCCTTTGTTTGTATAGTGATATTTTCTGATGGCATAGTTGTAAAATTGCGGCGAATATAAAACAGTTTCAAGTTATTGGTTCGGTGCTTCCTTTTCCTTCATTCAAAATTCAAGATTCCTTGGTCCTTGCTCGTTATTCAAATCCTTGTTCGATATTCAAAAGGTTTCGGGTTTTCCTTTCCATTCAATATTCAAAATTCCTTGTTCCTTGCTCGATATTCAAATCCTTGTTCGGTATTCATGTCCGGGTTCGGTATTCCTTTCTTACAGATCAACTGATCAACTATTCTTTTACCAATCAACCGCTCTCCCACCAATCACCCAATCATCGCCGCCCCTCAACCCCACCCCGCTCACCTTTAATGCCATTGCTTTTTGCATTAATGCGAATGCCTGTTTTGCAGCATTTAAATAATTCAATCCTTGCGGATGTATGTTAGATATGCAGTTCCTGCGCTCATCGGTATTTCCAATAGCCGGTTGATAAGTAAGATAAACACCCATGCTATGGGGGCTGCTTAAGCCCGGCCTTTCACCAATAAGTATGATGGATATTTTTGCCTTTAATAAAAAACCAATTTCATCGCTGATGGCTACCCTTCCCTGTTGTACGATGCAGAGCGGTGCAATACTATAATTATCATTGTTACACAGATCAAGCAACTCTTTTAAAACCGGCCTGCTGTGCTGGTGTACTGCATGGGCAGATAAACCGTCTGCTATAATAACTGCAACATCATAGATCATCTTATCACCTAACTGCAACAACATATTTTTAGAGGCTTCATTCAACTGCCTGCCCCAATCGGGCCGTTGCAAATATTCGCCGCGGTTGTTTGCACAGCTTTGTAACAGTAATATCGGCATGCCTAAAGCAGCAAATTCTTCGGCAAGTTTATTGGCGTTAAGAGCTGTATAAACGGCATCTCTTGCAAGCGCATGGTCTGCCCTGAAGCTAAGGTTTTCAGATAGAGGGATGGCATTGCCTGTACGGCCAATAGCTATGCGTGCATTAGTGAATTTTTTAAGCGGCCTCCATGCGTCCTGCTTAATAAAACTTTTTGATATGGTAACAGGTACATCCATTTATAATAGTATATTAGTTTGAATTTTTATCAAACTTCTCTTTTTCATTTTCTTTATCCAATATATAATCAAACATATCTTCACGCTTTTTAAAATCAGTTTTATTAAATGAGGTTTTATAGCGTCTGTTAATAAATCTTAATACCCTTCGATTAATATTGTTGGAAGGGAAAAAAAAGTAATAATAAATACAATTTTTTTCACTTTCTGTCATAAGAACCATTGAATAGCCATGGGATACTTTTGGGTCGGGGATATAATTGTCATATATAGCAACATCATTTTTTTTCGCAACTAATCTCCAAATATCTTTGTTGTTATCTATATTAAAAAAATCTGAAAAATGAGTGTTATTTTCAGTATCATCATAATAAACCCTCATGTAAAGAATATCTTTTCTGGGAACCTCAATTACGGTCTTTGTTCCAGTCGGCAAAATTGGCATATAAGTAGTAAATCGGGAGTTGTATCGCAGGAATTTAATTAATCCTCGTATTGTATCTCCACCCATCTTCACAATGTAACCGTTCCTCACGGGGGCGGTATTATAACGACCGTTGAGCCAGCCGACCTGCGGTTTTTTAATTGGCCATGGATATTGTTGAGCAGAACAGTTGACTTCACAACTGGAAAAAGCTATTAAGAAGAATAACATTAGTATTGGGTTGAATAACTTATTCATGATTGCCGAATTTACAAAAACATCGAGAACTTTAGCAGGGCGAAACTATTTTTATAAATTATTTTTCAAAAGCATATGCCCCGGCCCTACCGTTAATAAATGGCCGTCATCATCCATAATGCCCTGCTTTATTAACCATTGCTCAAATTCAGGGGCGGGCCTTAGGCCAAGCAATTTCCTAATGTATAACGCATCGTGAAATGAAGTTGACTGGTAATTCAACATAATATCATCCGCACCGGGAATACCCATAATAAAATTGCAACCTGCAATGCCTAATAAAGTGAGCAAGTTATCCATATCATCCTGGTCGGCCTCGGCATGGTTAGTGTAACAAATATCCACACCCATAGGCAAGCCAAGCAGCTTGCCGCAAAAATGATCTTCCAGTGCTGCGCGTATTATCTGCTTGCCGTCAAACAAATATTCAGGCCCAATAAAACCAACTACCGTATTTACCAGCAATGGTTTAAATTTTCTTGCAACCGCATACGCTCTTGTTTCGCAGGTTTGCTGGTCAATACCTTCATGCGCATTTGCAGACAGAGCATTGCCCTGCCCTGTTTCAAAATACATTACGTTACTGCCAATAGTGCCGCGTTTCAAAGACAATGCACACTCATGAGCTTCTTCAAGCAGCGAAAGGCTTATGCCAAAACTTTTATTGGTTTTTTCTGTTCCGCCGATGGATTGAAAAACAAGGTCAACCGGAACATTTTTTTTCATCAGTTCCAGCGTTGTAGTAACATGCGATAATACGCAGCTTTGTGTTGGTATTTGATATCTCTCCCGCAGTTCATCTATCATGTGCAATAATGCAGCAACCGCTGTAAAATCGTCTGTAGCGGGGTTTATGCCAATTACAGCATCGCCGCTGCCATACAGCAACCCGTCAATCATACTTGCCGCAATGCCCTTGGGATCGTCAGTGGGATGATTGGGCTGCAGCCTTGTGGATAACCGCCCTTTTAATCCAATGGTATTGCGAAAGCGTGTTATCACTTCGCATTTTTTTGCCACCGCTATCAGGTCCTGGTTGCGCATCAGTTTGCTTACAGCAGCAGCCATCTCCGGCGTAATACCTGGTGCAATAACATTAAGCATGTTAGGCGATGCTTCGTCACTTAACAGCCAATCCCTCAACTCCCCAACTGTAAAATGGCTTATGGCAGCAAATACATTTTCGTTATGAGAATCAATGATAAGCCTTGTTACTTCATCATCTTCATAAGGGATCAGCAACTCATTTAAAAATGTTTTAAGCGGAACATCTGCCAGCGCCATTTGCGCGGCAACTCTTTCAATATAAGTATCTGCCGCAAGCCCAGCCAGTACATCGCCCGAACGCATTGGAGATGCTTTTGCAAGCAGCGTTTTAAGATCGTTAAAAGTATAAGTGATGTTTTGTATGGTGCTTTTGTAAGGCATTGTTTATTCAGATATTTTAGGCTGACCTAACGCCGGTTGTACCTCGGGGATATTCTCCAGCATAGCATCACCGCCTATAGGCTGTTTATGTTTCCCTAACAGCATAAAGATAGCGATGGCAGCAAACAGCCCTGCAAAAAACCACAAAGTTAATACTGCATTATACCATGCAATAGCAACAAGACAAAGCACGGAAAGCAATAAGGCAACCGCAGGAAAAACAGGATATAAAGGAACCGTAAATGTTCTCTTTCGCAATGGTTCACGTTTGCGCAATACAAATAAGCTTATCATGCTGATGATGTACATGGCCAATGCACCCACTACAGAAAGCGTTATTATTTTATCGGTGTTAAATTGATAAATCGTGATTATACCTATTATGCCTCCAACAGCCAATGCCCAGTGTGGTGTTTTAAAACGGCTGTTTACTGCCGATAGAAATGAAGGCAGGTAGCCGCTGCGTGCAAGCGCAAATATTTGCCGGGAGTAACCAATGATGATGCTGTGAAAAGATGCCACCAGCCCAAACAGCCCGATGCCGGTAAAAAGCTTTGTAATACTGTTATGTTCACCAAGTGCAATGCTAATGGCTTTTGGCAACGGGTAATCAATGGTGCTAAGCGATTGCCATGTGGTAATACCGCCCGTGCAAAACATTACACCCAGTGCAAGCAGTACCAAAGTAACAATGCCCCATATATACCCTGCGGGAATATTGCGCTGCGGGTCTTTTACTTCTTCGGCAACCATGGCAACGCCCTCAATGCACACATACAGCCATATTGCAAATGGGATGGCCGCAAAAATGCCGCCAAAGCCATTAATGAAAGGGGTTTGCGTAAAGTTGCCTATTTTAAAATGAGGCGCCGTAATACCCATGAATACGCAAAGCTCAGCAACGGCAAGTAAGGTTACCAGCAGGTTAAAAATAGCGGACTCTTTTATGCCGAATACGTTGATGATGGTAAAAATACCATAGCAGGCATACGCAGTATATTTAACATCAAATGCAGGATATAGAAAATGCATATAGCTGCCCAAAGCAACTGCAATGGCCGGAGGGGCGATAAGAAATTCAACCAGTGTTGCATAGCCTGCGATAAGACCCCCGATAGGGCCAAGTGCCCGGTATGAATAAGCAAACGGGCCGCCTGCATGCGGAATGGAAGTAGTAAGCTCGGTAAAACTGAAAATAAACGTAACGTATAAAACAGTAACAATAAGCGTGGCTATAAGCATACCTAAGGTGCCCGCCACATTCCATCCAAGGTTCCAGCCAAAATATTCGCCGGAGATAACAAGCCCTACTGCCAGTGCCCACAAATGAACGGGCTTTAAAACCTTTTTGAGCGCGGTTTTATGCTGCATTAAATAAGTATTGATCGGTTGGCAATCAAATTACTACATAATTGGGAAATGGCAGGGATATTTTTGTACGGGGTTTATGGATCATTTTAATTGAAGAGAGCGGGTATTTTCAAAATCAACCCTTAATTTTTGTTTAATCTTTTGAAACATTATTAATATCATGTACATATTAACCAATAAGTTATAATATTGTGATTGTTTCAGGCGATCGCGCTGAATCGCAGTCGCAATCCAATATTAAACCAATATCCTAATGACTAAAACTTTACCGCTGTGCGCGTTAATCGCGTGCCTGTTCCATTTTTCTTCCTACGCACAAGATGATCCCGGAACCCGCTTTTCAATTGGCATAAAAATGTACCCTGCCGCTGTTACAGCAAGAATTATTAATGCAGATAACCAGGCCCTGGAGGGCATATCGTACGTGTCGGATAAAGCCATACGTATGGTGCTTTTGTACGAGATGCACCTAAACATAACGGACAATATACACTGGTACTTTGGTGGCGGCCCGCATTTTTCTGTTTGGAACCATCAATGGAAGGATATACACAAATACTATGGGAGTGATGGCAGTGTTGGGATAGACGGGATTGTTGGGATAGAACACACCTTTGAAGACTCGCCGCTAAGCGTCGGGCTCGACTGGCAGCCATCCTATACCATTATGGGCTTATACAACGGGCATAACCGTTTTGAGGTGGGTTATGGTGGCATTGATGTACGGCTTACTTTTTAAACTTTCTCTTCAAGAGTATTTCAAAAGTTGCGCAACGGCATAGGCTTCTATTAAATAAACATATTAATCATTAGAAGGCTGGTATAGCTTTCCTGAAAGGTCGTAAAGCTGATTATTTTTTAGTTGCAGCGAAAAATCCTGGCCTGTTACAAGCGTAGGATGCTGCGCATAAAAAAACTCAATGGGAAAATTTATAAATATTTTCAAATTTTTAGGTTTAACATCAACAAATGTCCAGTTGCTGTAGAACTTGTTGAGTTCGTTTAATCTCAGCGATTTATATTTCGCGGGGTTTATATATATGTCGCCGTTTCCATCTGTTGTAAATCTTGTATATGAGTTAGTTCCCTTTTGGGTGGCATCAATAATAAAACCTGTGTCCACAGGTGTATTAAAGCGTGTATAAACCGAAACCTTTACTCTTGTTTCATCCGTAGCCGGGCTTTCCTCAACTCTCAATATAGGCGAGTAGGTGTCAAACCTTTTAAATTTAAAATCGATGATGCCATTTGTTATTTGGTAGGTACCAAAGGAAACAGACGAGACTCCCCGGCAATTAGACGCTTTATAAAAATTGCCAAGGCTGTCTATAATAAGTGTTCCTGAGCATTCTGGTTGGCCTGACGAAAATACCATGGTATTTGATACCTGCCCGTAAGAAACAAGGCTTGCCAACAGAAAAAATATGCTTAAAAAATTACGAAATTTCATAGTACACAGTTTAATTACCTATAATGGCTGCAAGTACCCTGCCATAAAATGCCAGTCCTAACTTATTCTTCTTCAATTCCCCCCGTTCCTGGTTGAGGCAGAAAATCCCCCAAAATCCCCGTACTCACTCAAAAAGAGGATTGACTTGAGAGAAACCTTTACTGAGATTTGTGAAAGTAAAAGGAAGTTAACCAGCGACCAAACAATGAAACCCCGCATATAATTCTCTGAATGTTGATTATTGATAAGCTTAAACTATAAAAATGGTAACCCGTTTTTGTGCCAGGTATTGTATGAGGCCAATTTTGATCTTCATCTGCATCGCCACGCTTTTATGCAGCTCTGCTAAGGCGCAGGACATAAGCAGTTTCGGCAACCAGAAGCCATTTGTATTAAGTGGCTCCATCCAGTTGCGGGGCGTTTATTATACTGCTACCGGCATACCGCCCGACAGGTCGCCTTTTTCGTACATCTTCTCTGGCAATCCAACCATCAACATATATGGCTTCAGCGCACCGTTAAACTTTACGGTGAGTGAACAGGAACGTTCTTTCCGGCAGCCGTTTAACCAGTTTGGCATCAGCCCGCATTATAAATGGATAACAATACACCTCGGTTACCGCAGCATCATATTCTCCCCTTACACGCTTGCCGGATATACCATGTTTGGTGCGGGCATTGAGCTTACGCCGGGTAAATTCAGGTTTGGTTTTATGTATGGCAAATTAGCCAGCGCTACTACACTTGACACTACCACGCAAAGCCTGGTGCCTTTTTCTTTCAGCAGAACTGCTTATGCGGTAAAGATTGGCGTTGGCACTCCTAAAACTTTTTTTGATATAAGCTTTCTAAAAGCGAAAGACGACCCCACAAGTGTTAACTATAAAGGCTATGACAGTGCTTATACTATCACACCTGCTGCAAATACCGTATTCGGCATAAGCACGAGAATAAATTTCTTTAAAAAGATGTTTATCGAGGCGAATGCTGCAGGCAGTATTTATACAAGGGATATTAATTCGCCTATCACCCTGGATTCTTTTAACAACACCCTTTTTAAAGCAGCAAGGAATATAGCCATCGTTAACGGCACGTCTGAATTTAATACGGCATTTGACGGCGCCATTGGCTTTAAAGCAAAAACATTTACCGTTAAACTGCAATACAACCGCATTGACCCCGATTTTCAAAGCATGGGCGCCTACTTTTTTAACAATGATGTGGAGAGTTATTCTTTTGCGCCATCCTTTAGGTTATTTAAAAATAAGCTCAGGTTTTCAGGCAGTATAGGCCTGCAACATGATAATGTAAAAGGCCAGAAAGAAGCAACTTCGCAAAAAGTGATAGGCACCGGTAACCTTAGCATTGAGTTTAGCCAGCATCTTGGGCTGGATGCGAACTATACCAACTTCTCCAATAATCAAACACCAAAAACAATACGTTTTGCAGACTCGCTGAAGATAGCGCAAACAACACAAAATTTTTCGGTATCACCGCGTTTTATGATCAGTAATACTAAAACAAGTAATACCGTTATTCTTTCTGCGAATCTTATGCAGCTAAATGATTACAATAATTATTTCGCACAGAATGCTGTTAGCCGTAACATTAATTTCCGGCAGTTTTTTATCAACTACACGTATGGCCTTTTGCCCGCTCAATTTTCAGTCTATCTAAATGCAAGCACTACCAATATGAGCGCTTCGGGCATTACTGATAACAATAACGGCTTCACACTTGGCGCTAATAAATCATTTTTCAAATCAGCATTTTCAATCAATGCAAGTGCGGGTGTGTTTTTTGATACGCGTAATGACGGCAACAGTAATATATTAAACCTGTCAGCCAATATGCAGTACAGTTTTCTTAAAAAGCACGGCATCAATTTACTTTTCTATTATACCAATAACAAACCTAAAAATATTACCAGCGTTTTACCCGGCTTTACTGAGTTGAGAGGTGAACTTGGTTATATGTACACTTTTTAAAATGAATAAAGCGACTATGAAAAATAGAAAGTTTACATACGCAGCAAAATGGATATTGATGTTATTATGCGTTGCATCCGCACTGGTATGCGGCGCACAGGTTAATATTAAGATAACTGTTCTGCCGCCATACCCATCGCATTTTACAGATTATGCATCGCGCCCGCAGCAGATAATGATCATGATAACCAATACCGGCAATACTGCGCTTAATATACAACTAAGGGGCAGCATAAATGGCGATAACGGCGTATCAATACGTGTTAGCCAGCAATACAAGGCTGCATCGCCGATACACCTTAACCCGCTTGAAACAAAAAATTTATCGGGGAGTGATATCAATGCTTTGTTTGATTATAACCAGTTAGTATATAGCGGCATCACACGAGATCAGTTGGTAACGCAAGGCAATCTTCCCGAAGGCAATTATGAAATATGCGCACGTGCGTATGATTATGCAACAAATGCCCCTTTGTCTGAAGACCAGCCGTCGGGGTGCAGCAATATATTTCCAGTATCAAGCGTAGAACCGCCCACCATCATCAAACCTTTTGACGGTGAAAGCCTTTCTACATTAGGCGGACAGAATTTTGTAATCACATGGTCAACGCCTGCAGGCTCGCCGCCATCAACGCAATATACAGTTGAGATGGTGGAGATATTAGATAACAGGAGCCCTGAAAACGCCATAATGACTGCTACCAGCCCTATGTTTTTTCAATCCACCGTTATGGGTTCAAGCGTTTTATTATATGGCCCCGCACAGCCCACACTTACTGTTGGAAGGCGTTATGCTTTAATGGTAGTTGCCAAAGACCCTACCAACACCGTAACCTTCAGGAACAACGGCCAAAGCGAAATAATAGGTTTTACCTACGGCGATAATACTATAGCCACCCCTCCTGATGAAAACCAGGTTACCTGCAGTTGTACAACCCCCCTGCCCGGCGATGTGCAGCCTGCCAATAATCACATTGGCGTAGGCGGGATTATTAAAGCCGGCAATTTTAATGTTACGGTATTATCCCTCACAAAAAATAATGACAACACCATCAGTGGAACAGGTAAAGTGAATTTGCCTGTTGCAAACAGCTCGTTTATTCCGGTGGGCGTAAACTTTGCAAATATATCTGTAAACAGCAGCAACCAGTTGATACAGGGCGCCATATTCGCGCAGGTAAAAAATGGCGTAAACTTTTTACCCACTACGCAGGACCCCAACCCAAGCCTGGTGCCTTTTGGCCCTTCGGATGTTACTAACCTCGCAAGTTATATTGAGAATAATACATCTAATGTTGTTTCGCAAATACTGAATGCAGGCGCCAATACAGTATTTCAATTGCCTTTAGGTATTGATAAACAAATTATGGGCAGCCCTGTTACGATAGAGATAACAGCCCTGAAAATAAATGCCACACAGGCGGTGATGGATGCTGCAACCATCATTAATACGCCGGATGATAATGTGGTTTCGCGTATTGCTTTAGGCGCAAGGAACGTTTGTGTTAACCCAACCGACCTTTGCGGCGATGCTAAATTATTTCTCGCAGAAGACGTAACGCTTCCCACCCTTAACCTTACACTAAAAGGTGCGGCCAACCCCGGCGGTGGTACTTATATAGTATTTGACAAAACGGGGTTTAAAAACCTGCAGATCGTTGGGGCCATTACATTCCCAACATCACTCATCGTAAAAAAATGGGATAAGGCAAGCCAGGTAACGGCAACCATAACAGCCAATACCCAAAACGGCTGGAGTGATTGGATGGCGCAGGTTTCTATTGACCCATTCTCAATTACAGGCAACAACGATTTTGGTTTTACCCTCGTTGGCTCTGCTACGTATGATCACAGCGATGTACAAAACCCGGCAGGGTTACCAACTATAACGGAGAAGCCTGAGTTGGCTACCCCGCAATGGCATGGCTTTTTTATGCCTCAATTAACTATTGATCTGCCTGCGGCGCTTAAGAATGGCGATGGCACTAACATAACAACTGCGGTGCAAAATCTTATTATAGATAACAACGGTGTATCGGGTAGCCTTACAGCGAATAACATTTTGCAAATAGGCAATGGCAGCCTGGGTGGATGGTATTATTCCATTGACGATATTAATTTAAGCATCGTAAACAATGGTTTTAAGAATGGAGGGATGGATGGAAAACTGGTATTGCCTGTATCGGATATGAGCCATCAAAATGCAGAGCTTGATTATCATTCTACACTAAGCGAAAGCACTAACAACAGTGGTGTGCAATTTCAATTTGTGATCGCTCCAAAAAGTAACCTTGATTTTGCATTGTGGGTTGCAACCGCACAAATTGATCAGACTTCAAACATTACTGTTAGCGCAGGCGCTGGCAGCGATTTTTCTGCGGTAGCAACACTCAACGGGCACCTATCTATTACAGCGCAATTACCTGTTGTTGGCGCAGTGAACTTTGCGCAGGTTAAATTTGAGCAATTGAAGCTTGAGACCAGCGCCCCTTATCTTGATTTTGGCAATTCATCATTTTCGTTGGCAAGCCCGCAGCACAGTATTGGCGGCCATTTGGAAGCTAATGATGCAACCCCGGATAAACCCGTAGTTGATGACGGAAGCATGGATGATTTTCCGGTAACCATCAATAATATCTCCCCATATTTCAGCAGTGGTGATGTCGGTTTGAAGTTTACCATGAACCTGCAGCTTTCTGATATTGCGGCATTGCCTGATGCTTCCACCACATTAAGTATTTACGGTAAGTTTAAAATGGATAACGGGCGGCCTAAATTTTATTTTGATCCCGGCGACGCAGTGCAGTTAGATCAAATTACCGTTAAAGGCAGCCTCGGTGCATTGACCATTGATGGTGTGGTGGATTTTTATTATAACGATGCAACCTATGGCAATGGTTTTAAAGGCTCGGTAAAAGCAACTTTTCCCGCTATTGATATTGGCGTTGCCTCTACCGTTCAGTTTGGTTCCGTTGGCGGGTATAAGTATTGGTATGTTGACGCTATGATAGACCTGGGGCAGGCCGGTATTGTGCTTGGCAATACCGGAATGTCCATATTCGGGTTTGGCGGCGGTGCATACTATCACATGAAACAATCTGTTACGCTGCCGGGTGCATCAAGTATCTCTACAAAAACACCCGATGCAAATGCAGCGCCCGGTGCATCGGTAACAGGCATTAGTTATAAGCCCGATGTTAATACAGCGCTCGGTTTAAAGGCCACTATTTTATTTGGTGTAAATGCGCGGCCTGTATTTAATGCCGATGCCACCTTGGGTATTGAGTTTGCAGGCAGCGGCGGCATTAGCGACATGAATTTTGTAGGCAATGGCCGTATGCTTGATGTGCCGCCAAAACCTGCTGTTACCATGACGGTGCAGGCCAATTATGATTTTGCCAATAATATATTTATGGCGAGTTTATCCGCTAACATGGATTATCCGCCGCTTAATTCGCCGCTTGACCTGCAGGGGCATGGCACTATCCAGGTATATTTTGGGCCTGGGCCAAAACCTTTCGGAAATTATTATATAAAATTTGGTTTGCCTGAGCCTGAGAATGCGCGTATTACATTCCCTTACGAGTTTTTGAATAACAACCAGTTTTATATGGAGGCGGGCAATTATCAAATTGACCCTATGCCACCGCTTCCTGCAGATATTATTACCGTGCTGCAAAAAAGCGGCGTTAACACCTCCATTTTCAGCAGGGCGAACGACCCGGATATAAGCAGTGGCGCCGGCTTTATTTTTGGCGCATCCGCCGGCTTTAAATACCAGGGGCAGTTTGCCATATTCAAGGCCGATTTTGGTGCAACCATAGGGTTTGATATAGCATTGAAACAATATGGGCAGGATGCCAATATAAGCTGCTCAAACGGGCAAACAACTATAGGGTATGGCGGATGGTACGCTACCGGTCAAATTTATGCCGGCATCTGGGGCAGCATTGATATTAGTACCGACTTTTTTGGGGATATAAATATTCTTGATGTTGGCGCAGGCGCTGCATTACAGGCCGGGTTACCCAACCCAACCTATGTAACGGGCGCGATTGGCGGATATTATTCTGTGCTGGATGGAGCGATAAGCGGCAGCCTGCATTACGAATTTACCATGGGTGAGCCGTGCACCATATCGAAAGATGTTTTGTCAGGGTTTAAATTAATAAGCGATGTAAACCCGGTTGATGGAAGCACCGATATGGAGGTAACAACAGCGCCCGCCGTTGCATTTAATTTTAACCTAACTGACAATGACAATGTATCTTTTTCAATAATGCAGCATATTGATGGTAAGCCTGATACAAGAAGGGATTTCAGGTTCAACCAAAATTGCGTTAATGCAACCCTGCATGATAACACCAACAATGCCGATATAGCCGTTACCGCATCAGAATCCTCTGACAGAACAGGTATGACCTTTGTGCCAAACGAAACCCTTGCAAAAAGTTCACAGCATGTATTAAACGTTACCGCCCGCCTTGATGAGCTTGTTGCTGGTGTATGGCAGCCTGCCTTATACTCAACAGGCGCCAATGCAGGCAAGCCTTTCCAGGATACACGTGCCATTACTTTTACAACTAACAAAGGCCTGGATTCAATCCCCGAAAGTATGGTTGAATACACATACCCTTTAAAATGGCAACGCTTTTTTATGCCGGATGAAGCAAGCACTACGGCATTTGGTACCGGCAATGCCATTATTAAACTTGACCAGGTGATAAACCCTGCAAGCCTTGATATGAACGGGCCCGACCAGGGTTATACGCAAAGCTTTTATGCCAAGATCGTTCCTAACGGAGGCATAGCTACTACCATACCTTTCAGCCTTACCGCCGATCAGTCAGGTAAAATAAATTTTGAGCTTCCTCCCGGCCTCAATCCCAATACTGTGTATGCTATTCAGTTTATCGGCAGGGCAGATCCGAAAGGAAGTTTAAATTTCAATCTTGCCAACAGCCAGGTTACATCGTTAATAAACAATACTGCAAAGTTTACGCAGTTACAAGCCACCGGCAACAGTACCGGGTTTACGGTAGAAAACAAGCTGGCTGTTTATCAAAGCATCGCGGGTAATAACAGCTTTTCAAACGATACCATCAGGGCAAGGGCGCTTAATAACCAGCTCGCATTAAAGTCTGACGAAAAACAACTTTATATTATTTACTTTAAAACCAGCCAGTATAAACAGTTTAGCGATAAGCAAACCGATATGCCCATTACCAATGTTGAGTTTGCTTTAACAGGTGCAAACACGGACTCCTATATTATGCCTGTTAGCGAAATGCCTGTTCAGAAAAGCTCTAATAAATCATTAAGGGCATATATAGCCAATAAGTTGGGCATTATAGATACTTCGGCTGCCAACCCTGCATATAGTAGCTTTAATGTTACCTATGTGCGCAGTGTTTATTTTAACAGCAATGAGTATTTTGATGATTACGATATTTTGGGATATAACAAAAGCAGCGACGTTACAGGCCACACTTATTCATACAGTATAACACCGCTGATATCGGTTACCAATAAAACAACTACGGGATGGATTGATGCCGTAATGAATTCCATTTTGCAGGACAACAATCTGCAGGCTGCCTACAACCAGGGGCCGCTTTTTGATAACCCTCTTATCGGCAGCCGCAGTTTTTCTGATACCATATCAAATATTGATGCAAAAGATGTTGGCAATATTGATATGACGGTAGTAAACGGCGGTGAAACAACACAATATTATTTTAGCCTGTTGCCTCATTTTGGCGGGGGAGGCGGTTTTTCAAGCGCGGTATTCTTAAATTCCACTCTATCAAACTATGCGTTAAAGGCAACCTACACTGAAGGGTGGCAATCTTCTTCAGGCACAGGGGCAGGTGGTGGAGGCGGCATTGGCTCAATTTTAAACCAATATTTGTATATATACGGAGGTGACCCCGGCCCCAGTGAATTGCAGAATATTGGTTCAGTCTATAGTGTGATTAATAATGCAAATACACTTAATTCTTCCATAACCGGGGGAACCATACAGGCGAGTTACCAGTTGCCGGGAACAGGCTCTTTGCACTCGTCTTTTGGCCAATTGCAATTTGGCGGCGGAGGTGGTTTTGGCGCAGTAGGGCAAATGGGTGCTTTTCATTGATAAAGAGGTTGACTGTATGGCGAAAGAAGGTTTGGCACCAGGAAATAAATAAAGGATTTATAAGTAGAATAATTTTTATGAAAAAAATATTCATCATAAGCGGGCTTGTTTTAGCAGCCACATTTTTTTCCTTTCATGCAACAGCGCAGGGCAGGAATAATAGGGGCAAAGCAAAAGCTCCAGCTATGCCCGCAAGAAAATTGTTGCTTACCGGTACTGCGATGGGTGACTCAGTTATTTTACGCTGGGCGCCTAGAGACCCTGTAGATTGGAAGTTAGCCAACCTATACGGCTATGTGCTTGAGCGCACCACATTAAGCGCCGATAATAAAGTTGAGGTGAGGTTTGAAAAATTAACCGCAACACCGATAACACCGTGGAGCAAGGATGAGTTTTTGCAAAGGGTATCAAAGACAAACAAAAGCGATAAGTTTACCGCAGTAGCAGGCCAGGCCGTGTATGGCGCATCGTTCAAACCGGCAAACCAGGGCAACACCCCCGAGCTAAACGAATTTCAATCATTGCTAAAACAGCACCAGGAAGATGCCATGCGTTACAGTTTTGCTTTGTTTGCAGCCGATGTAAATGCAAAAGCTGCTATGGCGCTTGGCCTTAGGTATGTTGACAAAAACGTAGTAAAGACTAAAAAATATATTTATCGCTTATATGCAATACCCCGCCCTGGCTTATTAAAAATGGATACAGCATTGTTTATTGTTTCCCCAAAGAATGTAATTCCTGAAAAGCGGGTTGTATTTGTAAAGGCAGCCTCTCACAATAAGGAAGTTTTTTTAGACTGGCCTAAGAACGAAGTAGAAAATAATTTTACGGCATTTTATATTGAGCGCAGCAGTGATGATGGCAAAACGTTTGTACAACTAAATGCAGACCCTTTTACTAACATTAACGGCTCACCCGAACAACTGAAAAATACAGTGATAGCATTTGCCGACACAGTGCCAGCTTTATACAAAAAATATATTTACAGGATAAGAGGTGTAAACCTTTTTGCGCAAACATCGCCTTACTCATTGCCTGTTAGCATTATGCCAAAAGACGACAATGCACCGCCACCGCCCAATTTAAACAGGAGCGTAAAGATCAATGCCTCAACGTATAAATTAACATGGGCCGAGAATAGTAATGTTACAGACATAAAAGGTTATTATGTTGCGCGAAGCAGGAAGATGGACAGTAATTACGTGACATTGAATAAAACCATTTTGCCCGTGACCGCAAGGCAGTATATTGACAGTACCGCAAGGCCCGGGCAGAGCTACTACTACAATGTAACGGTGGTTGATACTGCCGGCAACCGCAGCACCTCATTGCCGGATTATGTGTTTACCTACGATACTATTCCACCCGCTGCGCCGGTTGGATTAGGCGGTGGCATTGATACAAACGGTGTGGTAACCCTTAAATGGAATTTAGCAACAGAAGAAGATATTAAGGGCTATCGCATTTATAAAGCCAACAGCGTTGACCACGTATTTACGCCGGTATCAAAAGAGTTGATACAGGACACCGTTTTCAGGGATACTGTTGTATTGAAAACATTAACAAGGGAAATTTTTTATAAAGTAATTGCAGTGGATAATAATTTAAACAACAGTGATTACTCGCTTGCATGCAAATTATTAAAACCGGATGTGGTGCGCCCCGTGTCTGCCGTTTTTACAAACTATGCTACCACAGATACATCCATACAATTATCCTGGAACGCAAGCAGCAGCGAGGATGCAAGCAAACAGTACCTGTTGCGAAAACAGGGTACGGGGCAATGGGCGCAGCTTGCGGTATTTAACAATAAGCAAACAGCCTACACGGATGTAAACCTGGAGAAACAAAAAATGTACAGCTACAGGATCATTACTGAAGATAGTTCGGGGTTAAAAAGCGATTCATCTTTCCCCATAAATGCGCGAACCTATTTTATTGCTTCAACAAAAGGTGTAGAAAGCATAAGCGCCAAACTACAGCCGGATAGTGCCTCAGCAAAAATTGAATGGGTTTTGTCATCATCAAACAACGCATCAAATATTATCATATACAGGTCGGTTAACGGGGCTGCAATGGTAATGTATCAAAATGTGGTTGCTACACAAAATGCTTATATTGATAAAAATATACGCCCGGGAAATACTTATAGTTATAGCATTAAATGTGTATATGCAGGAAATAATGAAGGGTTGATTTCAGATAAAGCAACGGTAGCAATTAACAGGTAATGTGCAGTTCTTTGTGTGGAGATATTGAATTGCCCCGCACCTTCAGGGCGGGGATTACAATGGCACCACTCAGTTATGGGCTTTAGCCCAACACTAAAATGGGGGCTAAAGCCCGTAAGGAGCATGTATTATAAGTGTCCCCGCCCTTAAGGCGCGGGGCAATTCATAACATGTTGTGTTCTTAGTGCGGAAATGTTGAATTGCCCCGTCCTTCAGGACGGGGATAAAGAGGTTCCCATTTAGTTCGGGCTTTAGCCCAACACTAAAATGGGGCTAAAGCCCGGAAGGTTCTCTTTGTTAATCTATCCCCGCCCTAAAGGTGCGGGGCAACTGAGCTCAATTTATGGTGATAAGAAATCTTTATTAAAAAATAAATGATCTTAAACAAAAAAATAAAAAATATAATTTTATGAAAATGTCAATTAAAAAAACAGGTACTAAAATTTCTTTCGTGGTTCTTTTTACAATCACCGCCTTTCTTTTAGTATGGGGTTGTAAAAAAACTTTTAATGATGTTAAACAACAGGCTGCACCGGCGGCATCAATTGATGAAAGTACGGCGGTAATAGATTCTATCTTACAGGTGTCGGGCAGGTTTTTACGATACCCCAACGGCGATACCGTTATTTTGCATGGTGTAAATGTTCCGGTGTATCATTCCGGTTATGTAAACGACCTGGATAATGTCGCAAGCGCCATAAAGAACAACACCTATGTTAACGCAGTAAGAATACCGTGGTACTCAAAGCAGGTACTTTCTGCAATTGGCAACCCGCCTTATTACAGCACTTATGCAAACCTTGATTCAGCCATAAGCATTTATGCATCAAAGAAAATATTGCCCATTGTTGACCTGCACGATCTTACCGCGCTGGGTGATAATTCAGTAACAGGGTTTAATAAATACGTGGTAAAATTTTGGACGGATACGGCAGTGCTGAGAATCATAAGAAAGCATAAAAATCATATCATACTTAATCTTGCAAACGAATGGGGCGCAACATGGGCAGGCCTCACAGGAGCGACATTTGTAAATACGTACGGAGCCCTTATACAAAAGCTGCGTACGGCAGGGCTTACAATGCCTATAATGATAGATGCTCCTGATGGAGGCGCCAATTCAGATTTTTTAATTGCAAACGGGCAAGCGGTTATTAATAAAGATGTTAAACTGAATATTATATTAAGCGTGCATACTTACTGGTCGCAGGAAAACGGGGCAATAGTTAATTGCCCTGCTGATTATGTTACTAAGATAAAAGCGTTGTACACCAGCAACCTGCCGTTTATTTTGGGCGAGGTATCCGATTGGGCCGTACAGGGCTCTAACGGGCAAGACCATGAATCTACACCGCCGGTAAGCTTTGCCTGCCCTGGTTTAAGCTCACCAAACAAATACGCCGTAAACTACAATGCTATATTACCACAGGCAATGAAATATAAAATTGGGTTTTTTGCGTGGACATGGTACCAGGACGGCCTTATTGTACGAAATATATACAATCAAAATACCGGGTTAACCAAAAACACATCTACAAATGCTGGTTCTTGGCCAAACAATATGTTAAGCGCCACAGTAGTATATGGGTTAAAAAACCCTGCACTTAATAATGTTCATTGATTGAGGGGCGATCATTTTCATGCAGTTATTGCTGGCGCAAGCCGGCAATAACGCTGAAAAGTAAGATGGTTTGATGAACATAGACTACTTCCTCCTCCTCCTCTCCACTGCCATTTGCACAGGCAAAGAAACAGCAACAGAAATCACACCCGCTATAATTCCCGCCGCAACATCAAAAGGAAAATGTTGGGCAACATATATTCTTGAATAGCCTACAAGCACAGCATAAATAAGGCCAAGCCACAACCACCATTTGTTTTTTAGCAACAGGCAAAATACGAGATAAATGGAGAAAGCCGTTGCGGTATGGCCGGAAGGGAAACTACCCTGGTGCAGCGGCTCTACAAAAGCTACATGATGAATAAGCGAATGGCCTGCGATAGCTGTCCATGGCCTGGGTGTGCCGGGCACAAGAATATCTTTAAACAGGTGTGTGAGCAATGTAGAAATTACAAATGCGCTAACAACCAACGGCCATGCGTTCTTTTTTTTCAAAGCAAACAAAGTTATCAGCAGTACGGCTATCCACATAGTACCGTCGCCGGCATTGGTATAAACGCCAAAAAAATAATCAGCTGCAATACCTAAGTTTCCATTCAGCAAAAGAAAAAATTCATTCTTGCCAATAGTATAAGATAAAACAAGCAGAACAAGGGCGATGCATAAGGAAATAATCGCCCCGTAGTTAAACTGTTTTATATTAAGCTGATACATTAGATGATATTTAAGTGCGATTCCTCAAAGTGTTCCAGTGAAGCTAATCTAAGGTCTGCTGCGCCCCATCGTTCCTGTTGCTGCTGGCTTTTTTCAGGCACCACCACGCATTTCATGCGAGCGGCCTTTACCGCTATCATACCATAAAATGAATCTTCAAAACATACACATTCCAGCGGTGAGGATTGAAGCATTTCAGCGCACACCAAATATACTTCGGGGTGTGGCTTGGCATATTTTAAATGCTGCGCCGAGGTATATTGGGTAACATACTTTCTTAGCCCGCAAATATCCATCACCAGTTCTATCAATTCAACCGGTGAAGATGATGCTATACCGATCTTAAATTTTTTATCATAAAACATATCAAACAGGGTTTGCACACCCGGCATAAGGCCCGGGTTATTTGCAATTTTATCCATCACCACCTCAATGATCTTTTGTTCAGTTTGCATCAGTTCCTGTACACCAATATTAAAAGTAAAAAAACACCATTCCACAAATTCTTTTGTGCGTAACCCTGTGGTGGTTTGGTATTGCTCGTCGGTTAGGGTTATGCCATATTGTTTTAATACTTCGTTGCCTGCCTCGTGCCATAATGGTTCGCTGTTAATAAGCAAGCCATCCATATCAAAAATAACTGTATTTAACTGCATCGCTTTTATTAAAGCGGCAAAGATAAGGGAGTAAGGAAAGATGACAGATGATAGTTGAGAGATGACAGACAGAGAATTGCAGATGTAAGTATGAAGTACGGGGTATAAAGTAAAAAGCCACTCTAACTAATCTACTATGCCCAATCTAAAATCTGCAATCGCCAATCTGCAATTCACTATAAAAGCTTATTTTGCATCCGTTGTTTGCCAAACAATCTAACACATGAGTGCATTTTCTGAACGGTTAAAACACATACGGGTTTTTAGGGCGATCATATATGCCATTGTTGGCGCATTTACGTACCCGGGGCTTGTATTGATAAACAAGCTGAAAATAGAAGGCACGGAGCACCTGGAGAACCTGCCCAAAAAGAATGTGCTTTTTGTAAGCAACCATCAAACGTACTTTGCAGATGTAATAACTTTCATCCATATTTTTTGCGCTGTAAAATGGCGGAAGCGAAATAAATTGGGTATTCCTTTTTACCTGTTAAACCCTTTTACCAACCTTTATTTTGTTGCGGCGGAAGAAACGATGAACGGTAGTTTTATAAGCCGTATTTTTAAAGCAGCCGGCGCATTAACTGTAAAGCGCACCTGGCGTGCTGACGGCAAAGAAGTGAGGAGAGGATTAGACCCGTCTGATACAAGAAAAATATCAAAAGCGCTGAGTGATAGCTGGATCATTACTTTCCCGCAGGGCACTACCAAGCCTTTTGCGCCCGGCAGAAAAGGCACTGCTTACATTATTAAAAATAACCAGCCCATTGTAATACCTGTAGTGATAAATGGTTTTTGGCGGGCGTTCACCAAACGCGGGCTCACCTTTAAGAAGAAAGGCTCGCTTTTATCTATCCGTTTTAAAGAACCTCTTGTGATTGATTACGCCAAACCAATAGATGAGATATTAGAGCAGGTGATGGATGCCATAGAACAAAGCAAAAAGTTTATGCTGAAAGGAAAGCACCATGTTATGACGATACTGGATAAGTGAGGGGTGAGTTGAAAGTTAAAAGTGAAGAGTGAAAAGTTAAAGGTGACCTATTTTATTTATGCTCTCTTGATCGCGGAGCAGTTCGCGTTTTTATTACTACATTATTATTATAATTTACCTACGCTGCGGGGGATACGGAAACAGGAGGCATATTCATTACCACTACCCGGCTACCGATATTGCCAAGCATATTATATAACCCGCATGAAGGGCATTTTTTACATCCCACGCCTCCGGAGCTTGTATTTCTTGAACACATACAATATTATTTAACGCGGTCAGGATAAGCAAAAATGAATAAACTATATGGCAATAGAATAATGATTTCTTTGAACCCAAAGGGTTCAAATGTTTATAGAAAGAAAAGCAGCGTGTTTATACGACCCCTTCGAGGTCGAATGTGCCCGTTACTCAATTTCTATAAACATTCAATCCTTTCAGGATTGGTCATGACACTTCTTATCACGAATTCCAATTTATCAAATGAGGTGAAAGGCAACAGCAGTAAGCCATTGCCCTTCAAAGAAAAGTGCAGGGGATATTTACCACTTGTCCAGACCTAACAGTTTTCTGCCCAATGGTGATAATTCTGCAGTGCCATATTTTGTTTGTTCCCATTTGCGCGGGTCACCGGGAAAAGCATACCCTTCCGGTGCTATCCTGTTTTTCCACGATGTTATCCTCCACTGGCGCAGCGGTTCATTGTCTTCTTCTGCAGGCATCATGGATATGTATTGCGCAATACGCACTTTATCCTTACTCCTGTTAGCACGGATGCCGTGTGGCTGCGAACTGTTAAAGATCAGCAGGTCGCCTGCTTCCATTTTTATTTTTGTCGGTTCAAAGCCGGTGGTGTCGGGTTTAAAATGGTTGCGGTCTGCAGGTTGGGTAAGCTTCCATGTATCGTACGTCCTGAACAACTCCGGTATGCATTGAAAGCCTCCCATTTCTTCATCCATTTGATCAGCCAGGGCTAAAACCCCCTGCACATTTTGTGGTTTTGTTTCGGGATCATAATCCCAGTGTATAAAGGCTTTATATTCAAAGCCGGGGCGTAAAGGGAAATTCAAATTGGCCCTGTCAATAGTACACCATAGTTTTTCTGTTCCCCAAATGTCTGCAAAAGCTGCATGCACTTTGGGTATCTGCCTGTTATTCCACAAGTGCTGGTTGTTATATACCTCCACCATACCCGTATTAGTTAATTCCTTCATCTGCATTTCTACCCGTGGCGGGGTGTACCAAGTTTCGGGGTCATTAGGATCTTTCTCCTCAAACTCCCATATAAATTCGGCAGTTCTTAGTGCCTGCTCTCTTGGTACAGCATTCTTAATAATAACATAGCCATTGTATATCCAAAACCTCCAGTCTTCTTCAGTTAATACTTTTAATGGTACGCCGTTACTGCGGTCGCTTAATTTAACAGCGCTGCTTGTGGCGGTAGAGGGGTTGCCGGGAATTTCTTTATGAGCGTTGTTGGGTATCATGGTTGTCGCCATTGTTGCCGGCATTGCAGGCGCCATTGTTTGCTGTTCCATAAAACAATTTTAGATATGATTGAATAACACAAAATTCAAATAATTGTCAACGGTTTAAAATACCTGTAATGACCATTATTTGCTCTGTATTGACCAAAAAGTATTAAATTTTGTTCAAATTGGTAACTTTGTAGCAAAACAGCTCGATTTGAAGATCAAGAAAGAGATCGTTTTGCCGGGGCCGGGGCAATCCTTCAGGTTGTTTACGCCAAGCCTTCGAAATTATTTTTACTGGCATTACCATCCTGAGTATGAACTGGTTTATGTAGAGGCGAGCAACGGCATACGGCATGTGGGGCAGCATATATCCAGCTATATGGAGAGTGAGCTTGTTTTGATAGGGTCGAACATACCGCACCTGAATTTTGATTACGGCATAAAAACAGAATACAGGCAGGTAGTTGTGCAGTTAAAGGAAAATTTTATGGGAGATGCTTTTAGTGAAACCCCCGAACTGTCATCTATTCAGCAACTTTTTGACAGGGCTTATTTGGGCCTGTCTTTTACAGGCAAAACCAAAGCCATGGTGGCAGAAAAATTAAAGCAAATGCAATCAATGGGCCATTTTGCACAACTGCTCTGCTTGCTGGAGGTGTTTAATATTCTTGCAACATCAAACGAAGTAGTTGAACTGAATGAGCAGGATACCAGCGTAAAATTATTTCTTGATGATAAGATAAGGATGGGCGCCATTTATAAATACATACATGCTAATTATAATGAAACCCCCGATGTAAATAAAGTGGCATCCAGTGTACATTTAAGCACACCTGCTTTTTGCCGATACTTTAAAAAGCAAACAAAAATAACCTTTACTGATTTTGTAAACCAATACAGGATAACGCAGGCAAAGACTTTACTATTAAAAGATAAAACCGTTTCTGAAGCATGTTATGAAGTGGGGTTTGAAAGCCTCTCTTACTTTAATAAGCTATTTAAGAAGCTTGCAGGAGAAAACCCTTCAGCGTTTAAGAAGCGTTACTTAAAATGATTGTTTTTTTTCTCTTATTTTTTTTCTATCACACCGGCGCCGAGCCTGTTAAATACTTCCTGCATTTCAACCAAGGTCATATTTAAGCGGCTAACCTTATTTATCGGTACAATGTGTACCGCACCGCCGCCTGTAAGCGCTGAATAAGGAAAATACACAGTGCAGGTGCCGTTATCATGTTCTTCTGTTTTTAAGCCCAACTGCTGCGATTCGGCCCATTGAACCAGCACCGCTTCGCCAGTTGAATGGCTCATGTGCAAACGCTCTTCAATCATTGATTTATAAAGGTCGTAACCGGGCAGCATAGTAAGCACCCGCTTTTCAAGCCAGGAGTTAAATCGCTTTAAAAGGGTAAAGTGCAGCAGAATACCATTAATAAAAATGAGCAGCACAATAATGATGATGAACAGAATGAATACCAATAAGGGGCCACCAGTCCTTTTAACTGTTTCATTATTCTGCAGGGTTGTATAGACCGGCGAAACAGCGCTGATCGCCCCCGAAAATATCCACGCGATGGCAACCACCGGTACTAAAAATATGACGCCATTAATAAACGTTCTAACAATAAATGGTTTTGTTTTATTCATCGGGAAATATGTTGTTTGATGTTTTGTGTTCTTTGTTCTATGTTCTTTGTTTATTCTTACACTTCAAAATTCAGGATTCCTTGTTCCTTGTTCAATATTTTTCTTCCTTCAATATTCAATTCCTTTCCCTCAATTCGATGTTTTTCTTCCTTCCTTCAATATTGGAAATTCTTTGTTCCTTGTTCGATATTTAATCACTTACGAACACGAATTAGAACGAATTGCACGAATTGAAAACCGGCAACTGGCTTTTACGAATCAACTGCTCTCCTACCAATCAACTACCCCCCAACCCCCGGCCCTTTAATAAACCTGCCGGGCTTTGCATTGGTATGTTCACCATTTTTTAAAACCTGTACGCCATTTACAAAAACGTCCGATACGCCTGTTGCATACTGGTGCGGCTTTTCGTACGTAGCATGGTCTGTTACCGTAGCTGGATTAAACACTACCACATCGGCATAGTTGCCCACTTTAAGCTCACCGCGTTTTTTAATTTTTAAATTGGTTGCGGGCAATTTGGCTAATTTATAAATGGCCTGTTGTAAACTAAGCACTTTTTCGTCTCTTGAATATTTGCCAAGCACCCTTACAAAATTTCCATAAGCCCTTGGGTGTGCATTTGATTTCAAAAAAACACCTTCGTTTGTATAAGAAGCTTCATCGCTGCCAAAGCTTACCCATGGCAGGGCTATTTGTTTTTTTACATTGTCCTCATTCATTAAAAAATACATTACTTCAATACGTGTACTGTCCTGTACGATAAGATCCATCGCAGTTTCTTCGGGTGATGTGCCGCGTATCTTTGCTATCTCTGCCAACGTTTTGCCAGTAAATTTTTTAAGTGAATCCTGTTTAAAACCCAATATCAAAACCTTATCAGGCGAGCCTGCAGCATAATAGAGATTTTCCCAATCTTTTGACGAAGTGTTCATGGCTTTTGCCATCTCTTTTCTTATAGCGGGGTCATGCAGGCGCTGCCACAATTTACCAAAGCCGCCATCCTGTAATGTGGGCGGGAAAGCTGCCGTCATGCCTGTTGCGCCTGCAAGGTAAGTGTACATATCGGCTGTTATTTTCAGGCCTTGTTTTTGGGCGTCTTCCACTTTTTTTATCAGGCTGTCCATCTTGTACCAGTTATCTTTTCCCGCTGCTTTAAGATGAAATATTTCTGCCGGAATATTTGCCTCTTTTGAAATAGTGATAAGCTCGTCAACGGCCTCCAGCAGTTTGTTGCCTTCGCTGCGCATGTGGCTAATATATATGCCATTGTATTTAGATGCCTCCTTGCATAAAGCAATTAACTCGCCTGTTTTGGCAAAGTACCCGGGCGGGTAAATAAGTGCGGTGCTTACACCCATTGCACCCTCCTGCATGGCCTGCCGCACAAGGGCTTTCATGCTGTCTAATTCAACTGGTGTTGGCGCACGGTTATCTTCACCTACCACATATTCGCGTACTTGTGCGGCGCCAACGAATGATGCCACATTGCAGGACACACCCCGTTTTTCAAGATAGCTCAAATATTCCCCCAAAGTATTCCAGGCCACATCAAACTTTATATCGGTTTGCCCGCGCTGCATGCCATCTTTCATTTTTGGGTTTAATGGGCCCATGCTGCCTCCTTCACCCATTACTTCCAATGTTACGCCTTGCCGTATATCGCTCTGGCTGCGGCCATCCTGCAACAAGGCTACATCGCTTTGGCTTAGCATGTTTACAAAGCCCGGCGCGATAGCCATGCTGTCGGCATTTACTTCATTTGTTGCAGAGGCGCTTTTCAAATCGCCGATAAAAGCGATCGTATCTGCGTTTATCGCAATATCAGCCTTAAACGGCTCGCCACCATTGCCATCATATATCAAACCATTGCGTATGATGGTATTGTACTGTTGTTTTTGAGAGCAGGAAATGATGATGATTGAAACAGATAGTATAAAGATGGCTTTTCTCATTGCAGTAAATGTTTTATAAGTGATGGCCGAAATTAAGGTGTGCCATTAAGGTATTTTTGAAAAAGGAATGTTTGTTATGCCATAAACCTGCCAGTCTTTGTAATCAAAATGCCACCACTCAAATTCATTAACAGTAAAGCCTTCCGCTTCCATTTTTGACCTGAGCAGGTCCCGCATTTTGCGTTGTTTTTCTGTACCACCGGTATAAGTAGGATATGAGCGCTCACTCATTTCATCATACACTCCCGTCATCTCAATTTCTTTGCCCGTGGCAAGGTCATAAAGGCTTAAGTCAACAGCACAGCCACGGTTATGCCTTGAACCTTTAGCAGGATCCGCGACAAATTTTTTATTTTCAGTTGGGGTTATATCCCAAAATAATTTCGTAACGCTCCATGGGCGGTAACCGTCAAATACAAGCAACCCATAACCGAGTGGTTTCAGTGATTTATTAACTCTTACCAACGCCTCTGCGGCAGGGCGTTGCAGAAAAGCCCTTGCTTCGGTATAAACCGGCCTGTGCGCGAGGTTGTTGCTTGTGGCATAGCGGATATCTAATTTAATGGTGGGGTCTAATTTGTTCAATTCAACAAGGTCGGCTGGCCTGAAATTACCCGTTTCATGCGGTGGTTGGGCAGCACAACCACACAAATTAAAATAGATAAAAGTGAGCAATACAAAAACAAGGCTGCTAAGCTTTGAATGAATAAACATAATATTGGGTTTGTGCTAAAGTTGAATACAAGATAGTGATAAAAGTTTTTGATATACGTCGCTTTTTTTTTGAAAAGGCACCCGCACCTAAATCAACCCCTTTATCATCTTATAAACAAGTTCAAGGCCACTCCCGCTTATAAGTAAGCGGAGTTTTTTGTTGGAGAGCACTTTTTGTGTCCAGTCAACAAAACCGCCGTCACTAATATTTATTTCTGTGCCGTTGTAATTTAAAAATACTTTAAACTGAACAAGCTTGTAATAATTATTTGGTTGTTCCTGTTGAATTATTTCAACCTTATAATTTTCGGAGACATTTTCCAAGGCTGCATATAAAGCATTGGCAAAAAGAATATTATCTTCTTTCAGGTATATTTTTATAAAAAGGTCTTCTTTATTAAACTCATCCGACAAAAGTGACAAATGCGTATCAAGGTGCTCAAGCAAATGTTCTGTTTCAAATAAAAAGCTGCCATTGTCAACACCGCCTGTTGCCATACACATTATGCCAAAGTGTGCTGTATGGCCCGGCATGGATGGGGCCTGCCCCCTTACAAGCCGTTCTGTAGTGACATATTTTATCGGCTTTTTGTTACTGTTATTTTTATAATGCTGCGCGATAAGCAATGCAAAAATATTGGTTGCATCACTCATCACTTCTATGCCGCGCAGCGCGCTTACTATATTGTTTTGATCCACAGTTTCAAAAACAGCGCAGGAGCCAAGCGGCGCCAGGGGCGATAACTGAATTGGTGTAAAATTTCTATTTTCAATAAACTTCAGCCACTTTATTTCCAGCTCTTTAAATGCAATGGGGTCAATGGAAGAAGGCTTTGAGAACCTGTTCTTCTCAAAATTAGTTAAAAGTTCAGGAGGGGACAGTTGCCCTACCTTTTTTCTAAACACCTCCAGCAAAATGCTGTTCAGTTCAGTACCCGGCAGGTTTTCAAGCGTGTTCAGCAGTTCTGCATTTCCTGTTCTTTCTGATATTTTTTGTGAAACATTTTTCATCCATGGGTATTGAACATTATTTAAAATACACTTTGGCTAAAGCCGTTCGCTCCTTCTTCAATTAACCCCAGCTTTAAAGCTGGGGTTACATTAAAACTATGGATATTGGCTTTAGCCAAAGCGTAGTTAGCCAGCATAAAATATTTATATTTTTAATTTTAAACAGCTTGTTACAGAACTAAAAATACGCAAATAACTTCTAAGCTTATGCCGTTTTGCAATACCTGTTCTTATAATCAACCGGCGATAAGCCCGTGTATTTTTTAAATATATCCCTAAAGGTTTTACTGTCGTTGTAGCCTACCCTATACATGATCTCACTCACCTGTTCACGGCCTGTTTCAAGGCTTTTTTTGGCAGCCTCTACTTTTACTCGGTGCATATACTCCACCGGCGTATTGCTCGTAGCTTTTTTAAAACGGCGCTCTAAATTCCTGCGGCTTAACGCGAACATTCCAGCCAGCCGTTCCACCGTTATTTTTTCTTCAAAATTATTTTCAATAAAATGCTGCGCTTGTTTTATAGCGTCATCTTCATGATCTTTTTGCCCGTTAAAAATGGTAAAAGAAGACTGGCTTTCGCGGTTAAATTCTATTTCAAACATTTTTGAGCAGGCTATTGCCACCTCTCTCCCCGCAAATTTTTCTACCATATACAAAACCATGTTTAGTATGGAATAAGCGCCACCGCTGCTGTACAGCCCGAATTCATCTACAATTATTTTTTCCGGCACAAGGTTTACCTTAGGGAATGCTTTCCTGAATTCATCCGCAAAAAACCAATGCGTCGCGCATTTTCTGCCATCCACTAAACCCGTACTTGCCAAAATAAATGCGCCTGTACATAAACTCGCAACCTCTGCGCCCATTTTATATTGTTGTCTTATCCAGGGGATAAACGCTTCATTCCTTTTCACACTCTCAGTCATGTCGGTTGTAAATGCAGGTATTATAACAAGATCAGTGGTGTTAACCTGTGATATATTAAGATCAGGTTTTACTGAAAACAATCCGCCGTACAGTTCAGTATGTTCATCAAGGCCCACCAAATGGATATCAAAACAGGGTTTGCGTCCATTTGTAGTTAAATAACTGTTTACATAATTAAACACTTTAAACGGCCCAACTATGCTGCTTAAAACCGCATCGCCGCGGGGAACTAAAATGGATACATGCTTCATATGGAATAGCTTTTGTATAACAAAGATAAGCGGATTCTTTGTCGCAATATCCCCATAAGGTTGGCGCATTTACATAACATTCAATTCATTTTACGTCACTATGTTTGCAAAACAAAAAAACGATAACATATGAAACAGTATCTCTTACTCTTACGCGCCGGTACCCCAATGTCAGAAAAAACTGAAGAACAAAACAAAGCCGAAATGGCTGCCTGGGGCGCTTATATGGGCGGGCTTGGCGCTAATTTAGTTGGTGGCCTGCCATTAGTATCCGGTGGCAGCACGGTGTCTGCATCCGGTGCAACCGGGCAAGCAGTAACGTCAGCCAATGAAGGAATAGTTGGCGGCTATCTTATCATTAAAGCAGACAGCCTTGATGCAGCCGTTGAATCTGCCAAAAAATGCCCTCATATTGATAATAAGGGAAATATAGAAGTGCGTGAAATTGCACCTATGCCTGCCATGTAAAATATTCGGCACGCCGGATTTTCGTGACCTAAGTAAATTAAATGTAAACATTTAAAACAATAATCTAATGTCATCTATTATACATACTGTTGCGAAACAGTTTGCTCTGCACACCAGGCTTTTTAATAACGTTTTGGAAGGGATTGCCGATGAAAAAGGCAGCGAACGCCTTAGCGATGAAATTAACCACCTGCAATGGATAGCAGGACACCTGGTTTACCTGCGCTACAGTTTTGGGAGTTCTTTAGGTATAAATGCAAACTTTGAATACACAGACTTGTACTGTGATACCAGCAAACCTCCGCCTAATAACATGCCTTTAGACCCATCGGTGCAGTACCCGCCGCTTGGCGAATTGAAAAAACTATGGAATGACCAGGCGCCAATATTTGTTGCCGCACTCGACAAAATACCGGAAGATAATTTAACTGCCGACCTGCCGTTTGGTACCCCCATTGGTGATAAAAGTCTCTTAAGTTTTTTAAGCTTTTTAGCCAGCCACGAAGCTTACCATATTGGGCAGATGAGCATCATCCGTAAGTACATGGGCTTAAGTGCCATGTCGTATAAATAACAGTAAACTAAAAAAGATGAAAGCTGTAAAAGTAGAATATACCGTTAAGCCGGAATATGTAGAAACCAACAAAGCTAATATTCAAAAGGTGATGGAAGAGTTGAGGGGCATGGGCGATACAGGAATACTCTATTCAACTTATATAAAAGAAGATGGTTGCAGTTTTGTGCATTTTTCGATTCACCGCAATGCAGAGGAGCCGAACATTATACCAACATTGAAAGCTTTCCAATCATTCAGGGATCAACTAAAAGCAGAAGGTTTGGTAACGCCAACACAATCCATGAATTTAACGATGGTTGGCAAATCTTTTGACCTGTAAATAGTATATCATCTAACTTTATTGGGGAAGACTGATTTTAGAACCTTAAAAAAACAAAACTATGCAAGATCAAAATTTTAAAACCCATGCGAGATTCGTGCCCGGTTTTCATTTTCTTAGCCTGGGCCTTTCTTTAACGGCCCTGGTATTGGGCATTATAGTAATGGTGCAAACAGGTATAACTTTAGAGAGCGCCTTTATGGTGATAGTGGGTGTGGTGCTTGGTTTATTTTTTTTATATATCCGCCAGTTTGCCACCGGCAACCAGGACCGCATTATCCGCGCTGAAGAAAATTTCAGGTGCTACCGCCTTACAGGTAAATTATTGGACGAACGCCTTTCCCGCGGCCAGGTAATAGCCTTGCGGTTTGCAGCAGATGATGAATATGTAGCCTTAACAGAAAAAGCCATTAAGGAAAGCCTTAGCATTACAGACATTAAAAAGGCGATACAACAATGGCGTGCAGACCACCACAGGGTGTAGTGCAGATTGCTTCCATTTTAATTGATTGAAATTATGGCAAAGAGTAAAGGGACAAAAGAAGATACCTGGAAATTAAAAACACCGCCGGGAACATCAGATTACCAAATGTATAAAGATGTAAAAGACGGTAAAGATGTTATTGTATGTACCGTAGGCACGACAACCTTGTTATACGACGCAAGATGTATAGATGATCTGCATAAGATGTTGAAGAAACACGGCGACTGGATGGAACTTGGCGGTGCTGATGAACAAAAGCCCGCGAAAGAAGGTACTGTGGAAGCATGGGGGCGTTCAGCAACTAATCCTGTCGGCGGATGGTACGGTTTAAAGAAAGGGTTGAGGGGGAGGTTTGGCGTTTACATTCCGCCATTGATGGAAGAGCTTGGATTGGCAGAGCTTGAACATAACCCAAAGAACAACAGGATACGGGCAAAATAAAAATGTTGATTGTTGCCAAATGGTTTGGGTTGTTGCCCTTTATACATTTATGCTGCAATTGATCCATTCGCCGTCAAAACTGGCGTTGTATTTTTTATAGAAGTTAATGGCCGGTTCATTCCATTCCAATACCTGCCAAACAATCCCCGAAAAGTTTTTTTCTTTGGCTTCTGTTATCAATGCGTCAAATAATAGTTTGCCAATGCCTTTTCCCCTCGCAGCTTCGGTTACGAGAATATCTTCAAGGTACATCCTTTGTCCTTTCCAGGTGGAGTAGCGGATATAATACATGGCAAAACCAAGAATGGCATCTTCTGTGCCGGCTTCATTAACCGAAACAGCCACAAAAGCCCACCACACCGGTTTGTCGCCAAAGCCGCTTTCTTCAAAATGGGCTAATGTTACGGTCACTTCCTGCGGGGCTTTTTCGTACAAGGCCAGTTCCTTTATCAATTCCAATAACTGGGGGCAATCTTTTTTTTCTGCCCTGCGAATGTTGATGCTCATGTTATATAAAGAGGATTTTATGGGATGATGCTACAGTAGAAAAATCTCTGTCCATTGTAACAATTTCAAAATTACCCAACTGTGCGGCTTTTAATTGATATGCATCATCATAGTCAAGTTTGGAACTGCTAATGATGTTTTCAATATCTTTCAAACTGGCACTCTCGAGGGTAATTACTTCAATATGCTCAACAACATCTGCAAGAAATTTTGTAAATAAACCGGGGGAGTTATTTCTGTTACAAATTAATGCAATTGATTGAAGTGTAAATTGTGATATTACGATTTCGCTAAAATGAACTGTTATAAATTGTGTGCAGGCAATTTCTTTGTTTTGCTTCAACAGTATTTCTACAAATATATTTGTATCAACTAAATATTTCCTGCCAGCCATTCATTTGATTTTTTTTGCAATTCAAGTGAAGTAAACTTAGATCTTAAAAAGGATAAACCACCCGCCCAGTTGAAAGATGGTTGGTATCCAGCCTCTTCTTTCTTTGAGGAGAGTATATCATCAATATGTCTCATAACTTCTTTTTGCTCTTCCGGTGAAAGCTGTTTAATCTTTTCATCAAATACAGATATTTCCATATAAAACATTTTAATAAAGGTACGAATTTTAAAGCATTTTATATTTCTTCCACCAGTTTAACAACTTCTTCTGCGCAACCAAAAGCCAGCGTATAGCCACTGCCGCCATGCCCGTAATCGTGAACGATGTTGGTGCCTTCTTCTTTTTCAAGCCTTACCTGCGGCCTAAAAGGTCTCAATCCCGCCCAATTGCCAATTACCTTCCTGCCCTCAAGCCCTTCAAAAACGCTGCATGCCTTTGCCAATATATCTTTCAGGCTTTCTTCCTCTGTTCTTTCTTCAAATACATTTTCTTCATAAGTACCGCCAACAATGGTGGCATCCTTACGAGGAACTATATATGCTGGTGTTTGGTTATCTAAAAAAATATGATCGGGGTAACCGGGTTCCAGCAACACTACCTGGCCACGTACAGGTATAAGTGATGTATCATTACATAAACTTCTGCTGCCAAGCGCAGAGCAGTTTATCACCACATCATATTCTTTGTTTATAGCCTCGATATCTGTAATTTCTTCCTGTTTAAAAGTAGCGTGTTTTTCTTCCAGTTGTTTACGTATCCAGGGTAAGAATATTTGTGTCTCAATTAAAGGCACATGGGTTTCATAAGCGATATCGTATCCTTTCGGGGCTTGTTCATTCTTTAATAGCTTAACTGAATTTTCGGGCATAAAATCAAGCCAGGTGTCTTCATCGCCGGTGTTATTTTTTATTGCCTTAACCAATTTTTTCATGCTGATGCCTGTTTCATCACTGCAACGGGCCTTGTAATACTCAAAACTTTTAATACACCAGTCAATGCCGCGTTTATCGTTACGTATATGATAAGGAAACCAAAAAGCTGCAGCCCTGTTAGAGGTGATATTGGGCGAAAACCCTTTGGAGATAATATGAAGCTGGTGCCCTTTTTCCGCAAGCAGTAATGCACAACTCATACCACTGATACCTGCACCGATAACAGCAATTTTTTTACTCATGCGGTAAAGATAAAATAAAACAGGTATCGGCAAAAGAATACAGCCATGCGTAGATGATCACGCCCACTTATATATCAAATGGGCGTGATATTGTTTTACAAAACTACTCAGTCAATTTACTTTTTCCTTTGCGCTTTAAATGTGCCATTTGGCTGAATGGCCATCAGTTCAGTTACTTCACCTTTATCATCAAGATTGAATTGAATTTTAAAGCCCTTTAACCCTTTTATTTCAAACTTGTCTTTGTCTGTTGCAAAAAGCTCATACTCTGGCTGGCCGGGCACAGACATGTACAGGGTATTATCATTTTTTAGGTATATCTTACCTATGGTGCCGCCCAGTTCGTATTCCCCCACATATTTTAGCAGCGAGTCTTTGCTTACCTGTTTTGGTTTTGATGCTTTTGCAAAAACCAAGGGTTTAACCCCCGGTTCAAGCTCTGCTGAAAAGCTTTCAATATCGCCATCTGTGCTCATATTAAATTGTAAAGGCGTGCCTTTGTCTGCGGTATCAATAGGCTCATTTTCATTTACATCGTAAGGCGTAAATACATCGTAATTATAATGGCCTAACCACCATTTGCCATTTGGATATACAGCGAAAAGGGAATCGTTCTTTAAAGTTATTTCAATACTGCCTGCGCCCTCATAAGAGTAAATGCCTTCGTAGTCCTTTAGCGGGTGCGATGGCGTAGTATTTAATTTGCGGTTGGATATTTTGGATGAATCTATTTTTTTCGCGGCGGCTTGTGCCGAGTCAGCTCTTTTCTTAAGATAGGTTTCCCAGTCAAAATATTTTAAGCCAAGCATCTTATCTGCTATAAGGTTTCTTATAACAGATGGTACAGCCGAGCCATTTTGGTTACTTAAAACAACAATGCCAATACTGTCTGAAGGGAATAAACAGGTGCTTGCAGCAAAGCCATCTATATTACCGCCATGCTCAACGCGATAGTGGCTTCTGTAGGATGCGAGGAACCATGCAAATCCATAATTGGAGAAATTTACATCAGGTACTTCCTTAACAGGCAGCGAGCCGTCAATCACCATTTGTGAACCCATCGCCTGCGGAACATAGCCAGCAGGAATTACCTGTTTGCCATTGAATTTGCCAACGTTGATCCACGTCATCACCCAGTTGGCCATATCATTAACGCAACTGTTTATGCTGCCTGCGGGGCCCATCGCGTCAATGTGGTAATAGTCACGTTTATGTATGATGCTGTCTTTTTTAACATCGTAACCAACAGATGCATCTGCATTTGCTGCCATGGTATCAACAGAAAAATTAGTATGCACCATGCCCAGCGGTTGTAATATTCTTTCCCTTACATTTTCTTCCCATGGCTTGCCGGTTATCTTTTCTGCAATAACACCCTGCAGCATAAACATAAAATTATTGTACTGCCATTTTTCTCTTATCCCTGCCGTAGGCTCCATATATTTAATACGCTGTACGAGGCTATCCCTTGAGTGCGAAACAAAATAATACCACGAATAATCATATCTGGGCAAGCCTGTTCTGTGGCACATAAGATCCCGCACCTTTATGTTATCGTTCATATTATCGTTATAGAATTTCAATTCCGGTATGTAGGTCCTCACAGGGTTGTCAATATCAATCTTCCCCTCGTCCTGCAACATGCCAAGTACGGAAGCTGTAAAAGCTTTGGTGCAGGAGCCAATGGCAAACAAGGTATTAGGCGTAACGGGCAATTTTTTATCAACATCGCGGTAGCCAAACCCTTTTGCATATACTACTTTGTTTTTTTCAACCACGGCAACGGCAAAGCCTGCCGCATGCCAGTCTTTCAGCACACGGGCAAAGGCAGTGTCTAAGCCGTCAAACCGTTTGTCTGCTGATGTTTGAGCAGTTCTTTTCTGGGCGTTAACACAAATACAGAAAGCAATAAATGCAATTGCTAATACAATTTTTCTCATAGTTTGATTTTTCTTTTCCGGGGAATGTATTTTAATAAAATGATTAAACCAGTCAGATGGTAAACAAAGAAACCGATTTTAGATGGAAATATGTTTTTTAAAATAGCCGGGCCTTCATTCCGGGTGGCTGGCGTTGTTCCCGAATAAGTAACTTTTTAAAGCGGACACTGTTTGTATCAAAAACGTACAGTTTACAGGTCAATTCAATCGTAATAAATTGATTTTTAAAAAGTTAGAGGCTTGGCATATTGTTAGTGAGTTTTATGGGTGAAACTCCGGCACGTCAATCCATCGCTTGATTAAAAACACAAACTGTTTTCTATGTTTCGAAATTATTTTAAAACCGCATGGCGAAATTTGCTGAAGAATAAAACTTCTTCTTTCGTTAACATAAGTGGATTGGCCGTGGGTATGGCTGTTGCGCTGCTAATTGGTTTATGGATATGGGATGAAATCTCCTTCGACCATTATCATCAAAACCATGCCACATTGGCCCAGGTATGGGATACTCAAACATGGAACGGCGAAACCGGAACCGGGCCTGGTATTGATATTCCTCTTGCAAATGAATTGCGTAGTAACTATTCAAATGACTTTAAAGCCGCGGCTTTAGCCTCAGCAATTGAGGATGGCCATATTTTTGCAACAGGCGATAAAAAAATATCCAGCTCTGGCATGTGGGCTCAACCTCAATTGCCATCCATGCTTACCCTTAAAATGATAGAGGGCAGCAGAAATGCCTTAACGGATCCTTCTTCTATATTGCTTAGTTCATCTTTGGCAAAAACACTTTTTGGTGATGCTGATCCCATGAATAAGACAATTCAATTAGATAAAAGTATGGTTGTAAAAGTAGAAGGTGTTTTCGAAGATCTGCCGCATAACACCTCTCTTTATGCTTCTAAATTTTTTCTTACATGGGATAAATTCCTCACTACCCAAAGCAAAGATGCACAAACACAATGGGGTAATCATGGTTACCGGCTATTTGTACAAGTGAACGATAATGAAGGTTTTGATAAAGTAACTGCTAAAATTAAAGACATTCCTCAAAAGCACCTGAAGGAAGGCAAAGAAGAAATACTGCTTCACCCGATGGACAAATGGCATTTATACAGCGAGTTCAGGAATGGAAAAGTTGCTGGTGGCCAGATTCAGTTCGTTTGGCTATTTGGTATAATAGGCGTGTTTGTGTTGCTGCTTGCCTGTATTAATTTTATGAACCTCGGTACAGCAAGAAGTGAGAAGCGGGCAAAAGAAGTAGGCATTCGCAAGGCTATTGGTTCATTACAGAGGCAGCTAGTCGGACAGTTTCTGAGTGAATCACTTGTAATGACTTTCTTCGCATTCTTCTTAGCCATCATCATGGTAATATTGTCGCTTCCTTTCTTCAATGAGTTAGCACATAAACAAATGTCGGTTCCGTGGATAAATCCTGTTTTCTGGTTGTTTACTTTGGGGTTCACATTGTTCACGGGCCTTGTTTCTGGCAGTTACCCTGCTTTTTATCTCTCAGGTTTTAAACCAATCAAGGTTTTGAAAGGTAATTTTCGAATTGGGCGTTTCGCATCGCTTCCCCGTAAAATATTGGTTGTAGTACAATTTACTGTATCAGTTACATTAATCATTTGCACCATCATTGTTTTCAGGCAAATACAATTTGCTAAAAGCCGCCCGGTTGGCTATACCCGTGAAGGGCTTATTACAGTATCTATGAATACAACTGACATGGCCTCTCATTACAATGCCATCAGGAACGATCTTATACAAACAGGTTCTGTAGAAGATATGGCACAATCATCCAGTCCTGAAACGGCTGTAGATGCTGCTCTTACTGGTTTTGACTGGAGAGGTAAAGACCCTAATTCCGCCCCCCTTTTTGGCGCTATTGGTGTAACACATGACTTTGGAAAAACCATTGGCTGGAAAATAACAGAAGGGCGTGATTTTTCGAGAAACTTTCCTGCAGATTCGGGAGCGTTTATTTTAAACGAATCTGCTGCGAAACTTACAAGTTTAAAAAATCCCGTTGGAGAGATGATAAAATTTAACGGAACAGACCATCAGGTTATAGGAATAGTAAAAGACATGGTGATGGAATCACCCTACAGCCCGGTGAGCCCTACAATTTTTGTATTGGATTATCGTTGGGCTAATTTTATCACCATACGTATAAGGCCATCCATGCCCGCAAGTGATGCACTCAATAAAATAGAGTCCGTATTTAAGAAATATAATCCAGGCAGTCCATTCGGGTATCAATTCACAGATGAAGAATACGCTAAAAAATTTTCTGATGAAGTGCGTATTGGTAATCTCGCCAGAATCTTTGCCATTCTTGCCATTTTTATTTCTTGTTTAGGGTTATTTGGGCTGGCTTCATTTGTTGCCGAACAGCGTATCAAGGAAATTGGTATAAGAAAAGTATTGGGGGCATCTGTGCTTAGCGTATGGCATTTACTTTCCAAAGATTTTGTAGTGCTGGTTATCATTTCTTTTCTCATAGCTGTCCCAACGTCTTATTATTTTATGCATAGCTGGTTGCAGAATTATAATTACCGTACAGAAATTTCATGGTGGATTTTTGTTGCATCGGGTATTGGTTCGTTGGTGATTACTGTATTGGTGGTAAGTTTCCAGGCAATAAAAGCAGCTATCGCAAACCCGGTAAAGAGTTTAAGAACGGAATAACGGCCACCGCCCCTAAAGGGGAGAAGGAGGATGAATACGGATTTGTGTATCAGCTTTAATCCTTACAATCCTGAAAATCTGCCCGCCCGGATGACCGGTCGGACGGGCGTTCAATCCTTCGCTCAAACTACAAACTGAAAACTATCACAAAGTGACCCATTAGGGCAAACTGTAAACTTTTTTATATGCTTAAAAATTATTTCACCATTGCCTTACGTAACCTTCGCAAGAATAAGGTCTTTAGCCTTATTAATATAGTGGGGCTATCAACAGGTATTGCCTGTTTTAGCCTATTACTGCTGTATACCACCTACGAGGGCAGCTTTGATAAATTTCATAAAAATGCAGCCAACATTTATCGCCCCTATGAATGGAACAGGCTTACCGATGATCATACGCCCATTGCTTATACGGATGTATCTGGCCCCACGTTCACATCATTTGGCCAGGGTATGAAACAACTGCTGCCCGATGTAAAGGACTATGTTAATATACAATTGCCATGGGGCGAAAACCTTATGCGCACGGGCAATAAGGTGACCCGCGTTAGGGTAACTTATGCTGACCCTTCCTTTTTTTCTGTATTCACTTTTCCAATGCTGCATGGCAGTACCACAGGTGCGTTACAAAACCCGGATGATATTGTATTAACTGAAACGAGGGCAAAGCAGATATTTGGCAACAGCGATGGAGTTGGCAAAACAGTGGAAATACAAATTGGCACAACGTTCAGGTTATTTAAAGTGTCTGCAGTAGCAAAAGATATTCCAGCAAACTCCACTATACAGTTTGATGTGTTGGGCAATTTTCATTTTGCAGTAGCCAACAACAACCAGTTTATCATCGGTAATAACTGGCACCCAACCGTAAGGCAAACGTATGTATTGTTAAGGTCGGGAAGCACATTTGCCGGCGACGCGCAGAGGCTGGCCAAGTTTATGCAAACGTATGACCCAATGTTTGTTACCAACACAAAAAACTTCATAGCCGACATGAAGAAAACCGGTAATAGCTGGAACGAAAGTGACTTGCCTGTAAGTTTAAAAATGCAGCCGTTATTATCTATACACACCGATGCAACATTTACTGCCTGGGGCTTTACTGATTACGGCAAAATAAACCCAATGGTTATATGGGTTCTAATGGCCATTGCCGCAGGTATTTTACTTATTGCATGTATTAATTTTACTACACTGTCAGTAGGCCGTGCAGCGGCGAGGAGTAAAGAGGTCGGCGTACGCAAGGTAATAGGTGCTGCGCGCGGCCAGGTTATTTTGCAGTTTCTTGTTGAAGCATTAATATTATCAGCAATTTCAACAGTTGGCGGCTTATGTATAGCCGCACTGCTTCTGCCCTGGTTTAATATGCTGGCTTCAACAAATTTGCATTTTTCATTGTTACAATACCCGCAATTAAATACAATAATGGCTGCCGTTATGCTGGCAGTGGCCCTGGTAGCAGGCGGCTACCCGGCAATAATGTTGTCAAAGTTTAAGCCCATACAAGTACTGAAGAGTAAAATAAAGGTGGGTGGCTCAAACTTCTTTACAAAATCATTGGTAACGTTTCAGTTTGTGTTATCTATCGCGCTTATTGTTTCCACTGTCATCATCCTTCAGCAAACAACTTATATGATGAGTAAAAACCCGGGCTTTAATAAAGAAAATGTTGTGGCTGTTGATGCATTACAAACTGATGCAAACGTGGTGTTTCCGTTATTTAAACAGGCAGCGCTTAAAAACCCTTCGGTTATTGGTGTTACAAGTGCGGCAGCCGGCTTAGGGCAAGGGCAGGATTTTTTAGGGTTTTCTGACAAAGGCCTTTCGGCGGACATTAATGTTATTGATACCGGCTACATTAATGTAATGGGCATGCAGTTGATAGCAGGCCAAAACCTGCGGGCTACATTATTTAATGACACCATAAAGCCTATTATTATTAATGAAACTATGATGAAGGCTTTTGGATGGAATGCAGGCAATGCAGTTGGCAAACAAATAAAAAATTTCCAGGGCGGCATAGTCGTGGTAGCGGGCGTAGTTAAAAATTTTAATTACCGCCCGCTGAGCGAGGATATAAAAAACCAGGTATTTAAAACTTCAACGGATAAAGGATACGGCCATTTTTATGTGCGCATCCGTTCAGGCAATCCTGCACCAGCTATTGCAGCACTGCAACAGGCATGGAACAGCGTATTACCCGGAATACCCATGAAATATAGTTTCCTGGACGATGATGTGAACAGCTATTATTCATCAGAACAAAAGTGGAGCAGCATTGTAGGCATTGCCGGGGGCGTTGCCATTGTTTTGGCAAGCCTTGGTTTACTGGGCCTGGCGGCACTTGCAGCCGTTAACAGAACAAAAGAAATTGGTGTAAGAAAAGTACTGGGTGCTTCTGTAATAAATATTGTAAGGCTTATATCAAAAGATTTTTTACAGCTTATTATAATTGCCTTTGTAATTGCATCACCTGTTGCATGGTATGTTATGCATAGCTGGTTGCAAAACTATGCATACCACATTACCATAAGCTGGTGGATATTTTTAGCAGCAGGCATAACCGCAGTGCTAATAGCGTTGGCCACCATTAGTTACCAGGCGATAAAGGCTGCCATTGCAAACCCGGTAAAAAGTTTAAGGACGGAATAGTACGGAGATTTGGGTGGATTAAACGGATTGTGAGGATTAGACCCCATATACACTCCATCGCATAACTATAACTACAAACTGGTTTCTATGCTTAAAAGTTTTTTCAAAACAACCATGCGTGCGTTATTAAAAAATAAAACGTACAGCTTTCTTAACATTTTTGGGCTGGCTATTGGCATTGCCTGCACGGGGCTTATTTTTTTGTGGGTGGAAAGTGAGTTGGGCTACGATAATGTGAACCTAAAAAAAGACCAGCTATACATGGTGCTCAACAACTGGCCCTGGGCAGCTCATTTCAGCACGTACGATAATACCCCCGGCCCTTTGGCTCCGGCAATGAAGGCGGAGATACCCGGTATTGTCAATACCTGCCGTTACACAGACGGGCAGAATAATCTTTTGTTCAGCATTGGCGACAAACGCATGTATGCAGGAGGCATATATGCCGATTCCTCTTTATTCAGCATGTTAACGTTGCCTTTTGTGCAGGGCAATGCAGGCGACGCTTTCAAGCAACTATATTCACTGGTAATAACTGAAAAAGCAGCAAAAAAATTTTTTGGTGATACAAAAAATGCAGTAGGCAAAACGGTTAAAATTGATAACAAACAGAATTATACAGTTACAGGGGTTATAAAAGACTTTCCGCAAAACAGCACACTGCAATTTGAGTGGGTGGCGCCTTTTGAAATAACCCTTAAAGAAAATGAAGGGCTTGCGGATTGGGATAATAATAACATACTTACCCTTGTTGAATTGAATAGTAACGCCAGCGTTAATAAAATAAATGACCAATTGCAAGGCTTTATTAAAAAACGAGTACCCGGAAGCATCGTGAGCAGCTTTTTATTCCCTATGGGCGATTGGCACCTGCGGTTCGATTTTGAGAACGGCAAGCAAACGGGCAAAGGGCGCATACAATATGTGCACATGTTTACGCTTATTGCATGGATTATACTCTTTTTAGCCTGCATCAATTTTATGAACCTCGCCACTGCACGCAGCGAAAAACGTGCAAAAGAGGTTGGTGTGCGCAAAGTGCTGGGTTCGGGCAAGCAACGGCTTATTACACAATTTATAGGCGAGGCACTATTTATGTCGCTGCTTTCGGTAATAACAGCTGTTGTCATCATGATGTTTGTACTCCCCGCATTTAATACGCTTTCGCAAAAAACATTGTCGCTTAATTTGTTTGCCCCAACACATTTATTTGCTCTGCTTGCCATTACCGCTATCTGTGGTTTAGTGGCTGGCAGTTATCCGTCGTTGTATTTGTCGTCCTTTAACCCGGTGTTTGTTTTAAAAGGCCTGAAGCTTAAAACAGGGAGCGCCGGTTTAATTCGCAAAGGGCTTGTTGTATTGCAATTTACGGTCTCCATTGTCCTCATCATCAGCACTATAATTATTTTTCAACAGATACAGCATGTAAAAAACCGGGATCTTGGTTACAATAAAAATGATTTATTAGAAATGCCCTTGCAGGGTGATATGGGCAAAAACTTTAGCGCCATAAAACAACACCTGCTCAATACCGGTATCGTTGAAAACGCTGCCCTTACCGACCATCAAACTTTATACGGCGGACAAAACAGCGACGGCTTTAGCTGGAAAGGTAAAGATGCAAATGCAAAATTTATCATTTCCTTAAGGCACATAAGCCCGGAAATGATAAGTACCTACGGCATAAAGCTTATGGCAGGCAGGGATTTTAATGCAAGCCCGGCAACAGACAGTGCCAACGTTATCATCAACGAATCGTTTGCAAAACTGATGAGAACTAAAAATGTGATTGGTGAAACAATACACTACCAGTACAATGATGGCAGCTACACGGTTGTTGGCGTGGTAAAAGATTTTTTGTATGGCGATATGTATGGCAAACCAGACCCATTGATATTTTTCCCGCAGTCACAGTACGAAAACACCATGTATATACGATTGAAAAATCATACAGACCCTGAACAGGCCGTGGCAAAAATTGAAGCGGTAATGAAGAAAGATAGCCCCGCCTACCCCTTTGATTACAGGTTTGTTGATACACAGTTTGACCAGTTATTTTTAAGTGAAATGCTGATTAGTAAATTGTCACGTGTGTTTGCTGCGCTGGCAATCATCATATCATGCCTTGGATTATTTGGCCTGGCTGCTTACACCGCCGAGCGCAGGACGAAGGAAATAGGCATTCGTAAAGTGCTGGGCGCAAGTGTCGCTGGCCTCACGGGGCTGTTATCAATAGAATTTATAAAGCTTGTTATTGTATCATCTCTGCTGGCCTTTCCGCTGGCATGGTATGCAATGAATGCATGGCTGCAAAACTATGCCTACCGCATAAACATAAGCTGGTGGGTATTTGCCGCAGCAGGTGCGGCGGCAATGCTTATAGCGGTTATCACCATCAGCTTTCAGGCAATAAAGGCTGCGCTGATGAACCCGGTGAGGAGTTTGAAGACGGAATGAGGACGTGAATCGTGAATGGCGGAAGAGTAAATGAGGAGAGCAATTTTAAGTACTGAAATAATTTTTATTTTTTGAAGGCTCGATGCCGTTTTTTTTTTGATAGCGAAAAAATATTAATGCAACACTTCAAAAATTGTTGTGTATTTGAGTAAGCCCACGCCTTTTTTAACTGGAAACTATAAACTGAAAACTATAAATTGTCTTTTCTATGCTTAAAAGCTTCATTAAAACAACCATGCGTACGTTGCTGAAAAACAAGACGTACAGCTTTTTAAACATCTTCGGTCTTGCCATTGGCATAGCTTGCACCGGGCTGATATTTTTATGGGTGGAAGATGAAATGGCCTACGACCATGTGAACGTAAAACGCGACAACTTGTACATGGTACTGAACAACTGGCCCTATGCAGAACATTATAGCACAGTTTCAGTTACACCAGCGCCGATGGCGGCCGCCATGAAGGCGGAAATACCTGGCATTGCCAACACTTGCCGTTACACGGCCTGGCAAACAAACCTGTTATTTGCCACCGGCGATAAGCCAGTATATGCAAACGGATTGTACGCAGACTCGTCGGTGTTCAGCATGTTTACACTGTCTTTTGTGCAAGGCAACCCCAACGATGCGTTTAAACAGTTGTATTCTTTGGTGGTTACAGAAAAAACGGCCAAAAAGTTTTTTGGCGATACTAAAAATGTAATCGGCAAAACCATAAAGGTTGATAACAACCAGGATTATATTGTTACAGGCGTGGTAAAAGATATTCCGGCTAATGCATCCTTGCAGTTTGAATGGCTGGCGCCTTTTCAAATATTCTATAACCAAAACCAATGGCTCTCCAATTGGGAATGGAACGGCGTAACAACCGTTGTTGAGCTGGGCGATAACAACAACCTTGCTTCAGTAAACAAGCAGTTGCAAGGCTTTATTAAAAAAAAGGTACCCACCAGCATCGCCAGCAGCATGCTGTATGGTATGAACGACTGGTACTTGCGGTGGAGTTTTGACAACGGCAAGCCAACCGGTAGCGGCCGCATACAATATGTGCACATGTTTACGGCCATTGCGTGGATAATACTGTTTTTAGCCTGCATTAATTTTATGAATCTTGCCACCGCACGTAGCGAAAAGCGGGCGAAGGAAGTAGGCGTGCGCAAGGTAATGGGTAGCGGCAAACAAAGGCTGGTAATGCAGTTTTTGGGTGAGGCCATGTTTATGTCGGTACTGTCGGGTATAACGGCGGTGTTTATTATCATATTAGTACTGCCAGCGTTTAACACGCTTAGCCAAAAACAGCTTTCCCTTGGTTTGTTGCAACCCATGCACATAGCCGCGCTGGCAGCGGTTACATTGGCATGCGGTTTTGTGGCAGGCAGCTACCCGTCGCTGTACCTGTCGTCGTTTAACCCCGTGCAGGTGTTAAAAGGTATAAAGCTAAAAACCGGCAGCGCCGGTGTTATACGCAAAGGCTTGGTGGTGTTGCAGTTTACGGTATCAATTGTGCTAATCATTAGCACCGTAATTATTTACCAACAAATACAGCATGTAAAAAACCGCGATATTGGTTTTGATAAAAACAATTTGATGGTAATGGATTTGCAGGGCAGCATGGCCAAAAATTTTGATGCCATTAAACAAGACTTACTAAACACCGGCTTGGTTGAAAACGCCGCCCTAACCGACCATGAAACGCTTTACGGCGGTAATAACACCGATGCCCTTACCTGGCGGGGTAAGGACCCGTCTTCAAAAGTAGTAATATCAACACGCGGTGTAAGCCCTGGCTTGTTAAACACCTGCGGCATTAAACTGCTACAGGGGCGCGACTTTAATACGAACCGCGCCGCCGACAGCATGAGTGTTATAATTACCCAAAGCCTGGCCAAAATAATGGGCATGCCCAACCCTGTTGGCCAAATAATACGCGAGGACACCTTAAGTTTCCATATTGTTGGCGTGGCGCATGATTTTGTATACGGCGATATGAACGGGGCCAAAAGCGACCCGCTAATGTTTTACTGTGTGCCGCATTACCAAGATGAAACCAACATGTACGTGCGCCTGAAACCACAGGCGGGTACCGAACAGGCAGTTGCAAAAATAGAAGCGGTGATGAAGAAGGACAACCCCGCTTACCCGTTTACTTACAAATTTGTGGATGATGAATTTAACCAAATGTTTTTAAGCGAGATGCTTGTAAGCAGGCTCTCGCGCATATTTGCCGCGCTGGCTATTATCATTTCATGCCTTGGTTTGTTTGGCCTTGCAGCATATACCGCCGAAAGGAGAACAAAGGAGATAGGCATACGCAAGGTGCTTGGTGCAAGCGTAACAGGTTTGGCGGGCTTGTTGTCAACCGAGTTTGTAAAGCTGGTGGGGCTTTCCGCATTGATGGCCTTTCCGCTGGCATGGTATGCCATGAACGCATGGCTACAAAACTATGCTTACCGTATAACCATAAACTGGTGGGTATTTGCGGCAGCGGGCGCAGCCGCCATGCTTATAGCGGTTATCACCATCAGTTTCCAGGCGATTAAGGCCGCACTGATGAACCCGGTGAGGAGTTTGAAGACGGAATAGTACGGAGATTTGGGTGGCTTAGAGGGATTGTGAGGAAGGGACTACATACACACTATATCCCATAACTATAAACTGCAAACTGTTTTTTATGTTAAAAAACTATTTTAAAACTGCTTTACGCAACCTGTTGCGCAACAAAACTTACGCAGTGGTCAACATTGTTGGCTTGGCCGGCGGAATAGCCGCCTGCCTGCTGATATTTTTGGTACTTCAGTTCGAGCTAAGTTTTGATAATTTTCATAAAAATAAAGACCGCATTTACCGGCTGGTAAGTGTACCCTATAAATCAGGCACACCATTCAATACAACTGGCAGTGTTCCTCTGCCAGTTGCCGAAGGGTTGCGTGTAGACTATCCGCAACTGGAAAAAGTAGCAGCCATTTTCGCGAGAGATGGACAAATAACTATTCCTTCAGCAGGTAATGGCCAGCCGGAAAAAAAATTCAACGAGGAGAGGAATTTTTATTATGCCGAGCCCTCCTTCTTTGACATCTTTAATTTTCAATGGCTGTCCGGAAATCCTAAAACTGCTTTGTCTGCCCCTAACACCGCCGTTCTTACACAAGCGATGGCTGAAAAATATTTTGGCGATTGGAAAACCGCTATTGGTAAATCATTCAAGTTTCGCAACCAGGATGTATTTATGGTTACGGGCGTATTGAAAAATATCCCCCCCAACACAGATTTTCCGCTGGGTATTGTTGTTTCATACAAATCCCTCAACCATGTTGATCTTACCGACTGGGTGGGCACTTATGGCCGGGGGTATAGCTTCGCGGTATTGCCTCCGGGCCTGAGTGTTGAACGATTTAATTTGTACATGCATGATTTTGTAAAGAAACATAAACCGGCAGATGCTGTAGACCAGGGCATTGTACTGCAACCGCTTGCCGACATGCATTTTAACAGCCTGTTTGGCAATTTTAGCGGCCGCACATTCAGTAAAGAACTTATTACATCGTTAGGGCTGATAGCTCTGTTTTTGGTTGTGATAGCCTGTGTAAATTTCGTAAATCTTGCCACAGCCCAGGCCGTTCATCGTTCAAGGGAAGTAGGCATAAGAAAAGTATTGGGAAGCAGCCGCCGGCAATTGGTACAACAGTTTTTAGGCGAAACGGCTTTAATAACTGTTTCTGCCGTATTGCTGGCGGTTGTTTTGGCAAATATTGCATTGCCTTTACTAAATAACCTGCTCAGGCTTACACTAAGCTTTAACATAAAGAATAACCCAGCCATTATTTTATTCCTTTTGACAGTTACGTTATGCGTAACGTTACTATCAGGGTTTTATCCCGCATTAGTGCTCTCAGGTTTCAATCCCATCAACACGTTGAAAAATAAGATCACCTCCAAAATGGTTGGCGGTATTTCTTTGCGCAGGGGGCTGGTAGTTTTACAGTTCGGCATTGCACAGGTAATGATCATCGGAGTATTGGTAGTGGTAAGCCAGGTGAATTATTTCAGGCATGCCTCCATGGGATTTGATAAAGAGGCAATAGTAAATGTGCCCATCCCGGGCGATAGTGTAAGCGAGACTAAAATGGACGCGGTGCGTAACCAGTTATTGCAATTGCCGGGTATTAAAAAGGTAAGCTTCAGCTCAGCGCCCCCCTCTGATGGCGATTATTGGAGCAGCCCTTTTACATTTAACCATGCCGTCAAAAAAACCGAGTTCCAGGCATATTTTAAATGGGCGGATGCCGATTATCTTAAGACTTACAATATCCAACTGCTTGCCGGAAAGCCTTATGTTGCAAGTGATACCTTAAAGGGTTTTCTTGTAAATGAAATGCTGGTGAAAAAATTGGGCATCCGCAATTTGCAGGATATTATTGGCAAAGAAATAAGTTTTTGGGGTGGTGATAAACGCGCGCCTGTTGTGGGTGTTGTGAAGGATTTTAACGGTACGTCCCTCCGTGACCCCATAACCCCCGTAGTGCTGGGTTGCTGGAAAGATAGTTATGGAGTTATCGGTATAAAGATACAGCCGGAAACAGCTAAACAAACATTAGCTTCCATCGAAAAAATATGGAATGCGGCTTATCCTCAATATGTGTATGAATACCAGTTTTTAGATGACAAGATCAATAATTTTTACCAGGAAGAAAACCAGCTTTCGCAGCTGTATAAAATATTTGCAGGCATTGCCATTTTTATTTCCTGTTTAGGCTTGTATGGCCTGGTATCGTTTATGGCGGTGCAAAAAACAAAGGAAGTGGGCGTACGCAAAGTATTAGGTGCCTCGGTAGCGCATATTATGTATTTATTTTCCAAAGAATTTACTATTCTTATCGGCTTAGCTTTTATAATAGCCGCCCCGCTGGCTTATTATTTTATGCATCGCTGGCTTGAAGGTTTTGCGTTTAGGATACAGATAGGCGCGGGCGTGTTACTGCTGGCAGTAGTTGGCTCTGTGTTTATTGCATGGCTAACCGTCGGTTACCAGGCTTTTAAAGCGGCCATGGCAAACCCGGTGAAAAGTTTGAGGACGGAATGAGCCCTCACCCCTGCCCCTCTCCACACAGTGTAGAGGGGAAATGCGAAGAAGCCTTTTTATTATGGGAGTGATGAAACGCAGATTTATTTTATCTGCGTTAATCCTTACAATCCTGATAATCGGCCCGCCCGGATGACTGGTCGGACGGGCGTCCAATCATCCGCTTAACAGGAAACTAAAAACTGTAAACTGTAAACTGTTTTATATCTTACTGCCGGGTATTGTTAAGCTTTTTAAATTACCAATATGTTCGCTACTTATTTAAAAATTACTTTTCGCCACCTGTATAAGAACAAATTATATTCTTCCATCAATGCGTTTGGTTTGGCCGTAGGTATATGGTGTGTGCTTTTGGCGGTGTTATATTGGAAAGATGAGCACAGCTTTGACACCTTTCATCAAAATAGGTATTCGCTTTACCGCATTACCACCACATTACGTGATAAAGACGGTAAAAGAGTTACAAGCGGCGGCACCGCCCAGGTGCAAGGCCCCGCATTTAAAGACGGCGTGCCGGAAATATCGGATTACGTGCGGCTTTTAGGTGGTGGCATAGGTGGGGATGTGCTTGCCAATAACAAAGGCCTGGCACTAAAATTATTGTTTGCTGATACCGGGTTTTTTAAAATGTTCTCTTTTAATTTATTACGGGGCAACCCGGCAACGGCACTGAAGGATATTAATGATGCGGTTATAACAGAATCGGTTGCATTAAAATTCTTCAATTCCATAGATGTTGTTGGCAAAGAAATTACGATGGATGCCGACCCCTCTGCGAAAAAATTGGGTAAACCCATGACGATTGCAGGAGTGGTAAAAGATTTTCCTGCTAACTCATCTATCCAGTGCGATGTATTGCTTCCATTCGAATTTATGCAGCTGTCCTTTAATGATGTCTATTGGCTTAACTCAACCTACCTGTCCACATTTGTAACGCTTCGCCCAAATGCGGATATTAATACGGTGACCCAAAAAATAGATAAGGTCTATTTGCAAAATGCAACGGAGGAGATTACCGGAAACATAAGGTCTTATGGTTACGACCGTGCGTTCAGTTACGGCCTGCAATCCATAACGGATATTCATTTGCATCCTTTTAATATGGATCAGGAGAGTGGGGTAGTAAATGGCAGCAGCCCGGTTTTCTCCTGGCTTTTCATGGGTATCGCCGTTTTTATTTTATTAATGGCAAGCATCAACTTCATCAATATCAGCATTGCCGATTCTTTAAAAAGAGCAAAGGAAGTAGGTGTAAGAAAAATATCTGGCGGCAGCCGCCCGCAGATCATCATGCAGTTTTTATGCGAGTCGGCAGTGCTGTGTTTCATCGCCTTTGCGGTTGCTATACTGCTCACAAATATTTCGCTGCCTTTATTCAATACACTAACCGGTAAACATATATTGCCCGCGGGTGTTTTTGACATAAAACTGCTTGCCAATTTTATCCTGGTACTTGCCATTATTATTTTATTTACAGGGTTTTACCCCGCGTGGGTGCTGTCGCGGTTTAGCGCAAAAGAAGTGCTGTACAACAAGCAAAAATTATCAGGCGACAATGTTTTTGGTAAAGGCCTCGTGGTACTGCAATTCTCCTTCGCTGTATTCCTGGTCATCGCTACGCTTGTTTACTACAGGCAGATGAATTTTATACGAACCAAGGACCTCGGGTATAATCCTCACGAAATTGTACAAACCCAAATTCCCGGTAACAGGGTTTACATGCCCGTTTACCGTTTTTTGAGAAGCGAATTGGCAAAAGAACTCGACATTAAAGGGCTATCGTTTGGCAGCGATTGGGACGGCAGCGTGGATGAAGTAAAATTAAATGGCCGCAAGATGGACGCAGTCAACCTGGTAATTGATGAAAACTATCTTTCAGTAATGGGGATACAACTTAAGGCCGGGCGAAATATTAACCCTGCGTCATTTCCTTCTGACAGTGATTATTCCGCCCTTGTAAATGAGGCTTTTGTTAGAGAAAGCAGGCTTGAAAAGCCGCTGGGCGCCACAATTACAACAGACGATTTTCTTGGCGGCGCACCTAAAACAATTGTTGGAGTGGTTAGGAATTATCACTCAGCATCGTTGCGTGAACCTATCAAACCGATGGTTATGGCGATGAACAGCCACAATGGTGGCAATATCTTGGTTAAACTGGAGAAATCCCATACGCAAGACGGATTAGCGGCGCTTGAAAAAGCTTATAAAAAGGCTATACCCAATGCCGTGTACCAATACCAATTTTTAGATGAGCTTAATGCAAAGCAATATGAACAGGAGCAACGCTGGCAGCGGGTAATTAGTGTTGCCACCGCACTATCAATAGCAATATGTTGTTTGGGGTTATTTGGGTTGGCGCATTTGTCAGCAAAACAAAGGGAGAAAGAAATAGGCATCAGAAAAGTGTTGGGTGCAACCGTAACACAGGTTGTTTCGTTACTGTCTGCCAGTTTTTTAAAATTAGTGATAGTTGCCATTGTAATAGCTGCCCCGCTGGGATGGCTGGCGATGAATAAGTGGCTGCAGGACTTTGCCTATCGTATTAATATAGGCGCTGGCATTTTTATTGCTGCCGGATTGATAGCAGTATGTATTGCATTAATTGCAGTGAGCTTCCAGGCATTTAGAGCAGCAAGGGCAAACCCGGTGGAGAGTTTGAGAACGGAATAAAGCCCCTCACCCCTGCCCTCTCCATGCAATGGAGAGGGGGGAAATGCGAAGAAACCTTTTTACTATGAGAGTATCACCGCAGATTGGATGGATTGTCAGGGTGAATAAGAATTTTATTTTATCTGCGTTAATCATCAAAATCCTGACAATCTGCCCGCCCGGATGACCGGTCGGACGGGCGTTCAATTGTTCGCTTAACTAAAAACTGTAAACTTTTTCTATGATAAAGCATTATATAAAAACCGCGTTCCGCAGCATCACCAACAAAAAAACATTGGCTGTCATCAACGTGCTCGGGCTGTCGCTGGGGCTGGCATGTTTTAGTCTTTTCCTGTTATATGCGGTAAATGAATTTAGCTTCGACAGCTTTCACAAGAACAAGAATAATATTTACCGTGTTTATGAATGGTCTGCCACTGATGCAAAAGGCGATGGCGCTTTGTACATGCCACTTGGCCCTGCCCTGAAACAGGATTTCCCCGAAGTGGTGAACTATGTTCGTTATTCAAAATCATGGGACGATAAATTTATAAAAACCAATAACCTTACAACGCGGATGCCTGTTGCCTATGCCGACCCGCAGTTGTTTACTGTATTCTCGTTTAAGTTGCTGTATGGTAACCCGGCAACTGCCTTACAAAACAGCCAAAGCGTGGTGCTTACAAAAGATAAAGCCATGCAATTATTTGGTGAAACAAATGTGGTAGGCAAAACAGTGGAAATAAAAGTAGATGATAATTTCGAGCCTTTTATCGTGGGTGCAGTAGCCGAGAATGTGCCATCAAACTCTACGATTCAGTATAGTGTACTGCTAAGCTGGAATTACCTGCAAAACAGTAAAACAGGAAAAGATGCGGTAAATAACTGGCGGTATTCAGGCTTTCAAACATTTGTGCAGTTACGCAATGGCAGCAGCCTTGCCAATGCAGGCGTGGCCATGGCAAAATTCAGGCAAAAATATATGCCATGGGAAGCAGATGATCTTAAGAAACAGGGTTGGGATGGTAAAGGCCCGATGCCCACAAGCTTCAGGCTGCAACCTATAACGGATATGCATACCAATCAGCAAATTACTGAAGGCAATGAAGCTCCGGTTGATCCCAAAACCATTTGGATATTGTTAAGCATAGCGGCAGGTGTGTTGTTAATAGCCTGCATCAATTTTACTACGCTTGCAATAGGCAGGTCTGCAGGAAGGGCGAAAGAAGTAGGGGTTAGAAAAGTGGTGGGCAGCGGCAGAAAGCGGTTGATAGGGCAGTTCCTCACTGAATCACTTTTGTTAAGTACTTTTTCTGCATTGCTGGGGCTTTTGCTTGCACAATTGCTGCTTCCATATTTTAACACCCTGTCTGAAAGAGATCTGCACTTATCCTTCACCCAATATCCCCAGCTAATATGGCTGTTTGCAGGGCTAACATTAACGGTAGGTATTTTAGCAGGAAGCTATCCCGCACTGGTGCTGTCGTCCATTAAGCCTGTTGAAGTTTTAAAAAGCAAAATAAAACTCGGTGGCGCAAATTTTTTCACAAGATCGTTGGTCACACTGCAGTTTGTTGTTTCAATCGGGCTCATCATCTCTACCATCATCATCCTGCAGCAATTAAAATACATGCGCGCCAAAGACCCCGGCTTTAACAAAGAAAATATTGTGGTGATAAATGCAAATGGAACAGATGCCAAAAAAGTGTATCCGTTGTTTAAACAGGCAATGGCTAAATACATACCGGTAATGGCTGTATCCGCTTCTAATGCGCCATTTGGCGAAGGGTACAGTATGTCTGGTTTTAGCTATAATGGAAAACAACAGCATGCATTCCATCATTTTACGGATGCTGACTATATTAAAGTAATGGGAATGCAATTAGTGGCAG
>Ga0206915_1012_pt1 | contig 60312 bp, 46 predicted proteins | sample Alteio_BWOrgHeat_70_FD_152945 | JGI IMG/M metagenome (GOLD analysis project Ga0206915, IMG submission 152945) | Enriched cells from forest soil in Barre Woods Harvard Forest LTER site, Petersham, Massachusetts, United States -... | ecosystem: Environmental > Terrestrial > Soil > Temperate forest >...
AACTGGCATTAAATGGCGACGGCTCTGTTTCAGGTAAGGGCTTTATTTCAGTTATAAAAAATTATGGCGGTACAAAAGCCGGCAACCTTGCAAAATATTATGCAGGGGTGTGCTGCCTTAAAACAGGCGACTTTAAAAATGCCGTTAAATACCTTGATGATTTCAGTACTGATGCAATGCAGGTACAAATGATGGCCTATGGAGCTTTAGGCGATGCCTATAGCGAGCTTGGCAAAAATGACGATGCTGTTTCATCTTACAAAAAAGCGGCTGAAACATTTCCTTCTGATGAAGTAAATGCTCCTGAATACCTGTTCAGGGCTGCTTTAAGGGAAGAGGTTTCAGGCAAGAATAAAGAAGCGATAGACCTATATAAAGAGTTGAAAGAAAAATTCCCAACATCAGCAAGGGGTAAGCAAGCTGATAAGTATATTTACAGGCTAAATGTTGATGCAAACGACATTAGCACAAAATAATGGCTTCAAAAGGAAATACATCGTTAAGTAAAGGCATCCCTCAAATAAAGGATGCCTTTATAGTTATTATAAAAACCGAGTGGAATGCCCATATAGTTGACAAGCTGGAAAAGGGCTGCAAAAAAACACTTAAACAAGCCGGCGTGGCCTGCAAAACGCTTACGGTACCCGGTGCAGTGGAAATTGCTTTTGCGGTTAAAGCTTATGCGGAAAGCAACCAGCCCCCCGCCGATGCCTTTATAACGCTGGGCACTGTTATACGCGGCGGCACACCCCATTTTGATTATGTATGCAAAGCCGTTACCGATGGCGTTGTATCTTTAAACATGGTGCTGGATGTACCGGTTATTTTCGGCGTGCTGACCGTTGACAATGAAGAGCAGGCAATGGAGAGAGCAGGCGGAAAGCACGGCCACAAAGGCGAAGAAGCAGCCGTTACCGCTATAAAGATGATTGAATTGAACAGGAGGCTGAGGAAGGGTTGAGGGTTTGAGCGTTCAAAAAGTTCACATGTTCACGAGTTCAAGAAGTTGGTTTGAATGTTTGAATGTTTGGATGATACCAGCCGGGAAGCTGTTTAAAATTTAAAAATACACTTTGGCTAAAGCCGTCAGCATCTTCTTCAATTAACCCCAGCTTTAAAGCTGGGGTTATATAAAACCACTGGTATTGGCTTTAGCCCAAGTATATTTTTAGATAAAATTTTAAACAGTCTATAGGATAGCGCACTACAAACCAGTTGTGAGCAGTTTGTAAACGAACGATTTTAAAAATCCCCTTTAGGGAAGGAGCTTAGAGGCACCATGAACGTACAAATATTTATACCTTGTTTTGTTGACCAGTTGTACCCAACTGTTGCCTTTAATATGGTAAAGGTGCTGGAGAAGGCCGGTTGCACCGTTAGCTATAACACCAACCAAACCTGTTGCGGGCAGCCCGCCTTTAATGCCGGTTTTTGGGGCGAGGCCAAAGAGGTATGCAGCAAATTTATTAAAGACTTCAGCGGCAGCGACTATATAGTTGCCCCCAGCGCAAGCTGCACAGGATTTGTGCGCAACTACTACGCCAAGCTGTTTGATAATTCATCTGAGCATAATAAGGTTAAGCAATTGACGGAGCGTGTATTTGAGTTCTCCGAGTTTATGATACAGGTGCTTAAGATAGACGATGTGGGCGCTACCCTTAACGGCAAGGCCACCTACCACGACAGTTGCGCGGGCCTGCGTGAATGCCATATTAAAAAGGAGCCGAGGCAATTACTTAGTAAAGTAAAAGGCCTTGAGATGATTGAGATGAACGACGTAGAAACCTGCTGTGGCTTTGGCGGTACCTTTGCCGTAAAGTTTGAACCCATCAGCATTGCCATGGCCGACCAAAAGCTGACCCATGCCAATGAAACCGAAGCAGAATACCTTATCAGCACCGATATGAGCTGCCTGATGCACCTCGCCGGTTTTGCAAAGAATAAAGGATATAATATTCAAAGCATGCACCTGGCTGATGTGCTGGCGAGCGGGTGGTAAGCCCCTGCCCCTGAAGGGGTGAAAGAAGAGGTTCAGGAGTTCCAGAAAGTTCACAAGTTTAAAAGCGAAAACCTACCCGTACAATGGTACGCCAATGACAACGTTTTTGTACGGATATGCCTTTAAATTTAGAATACCTGTAACTCCGGATTGGCGGTGCTTGCGGCTGTTGTTTTGCGTCGCCTGACCAACAACACTGTATTCGTTTTTTTCCTGTTTTATTATTTCGTTATGTGTTTTAATCATGCTAATTATTATGCTTTCTTTTTGGCTTGAACCAAAAAGAAACAAAAAGTTCAAGGCCGACCCGAACCTCACGCGTTCGGCCGTGCCAGCGCCTCCCCAGGTGTGACGGCGCCCGCCCGGGTGAACCGTTCGGACGGGTTCTTTTTTACTTTTTATCCTCTTACGTGATACTGCATATTCGAAGCTGTTTATATTTTGGCTACTGTTGCCTGCTTTATTTTTTCGAAGCCTAAACTACCGTTTTATGTCAGCTTATAAACACGCTGTGACTAATCAACTGCCCGTTCAGTTATGGCAACGAAAAGCAATGTACCGAGGTATGTTACAAAATGTTACGCATGGAGGGTGTTTTTTCACCAAATTCTTCGACTACCAGTCAATCGCGGCCCTCTTTTTACCAGTCAACTTTTATCCGCCAGTCTTACAGGTTTACGCCAATGGCGACGTTTTTGTAAGAATATTACTGTCTGAACCACGATTTTGATAGATTTATCGGATTGTGAGGATTGAAGGCCCAAGCCTTATACTATAAGCAATACACCTGCGGATTTTCATCGTGTAACGCATGCAGCATAAAGCATGAGGCCTCATTTTCTCCAAACCGTACACATTCGTACAAATAAGCATATTTTTTTTGTTTTTTCCTGTCTTGGTTTTAGCCAAACCGCAGCTATTACATTCTTATAGGCACACTTCAAAACGTAGCTGTAATTTACAAAATATAATTGGTATTGCCAAATATTTTAGTAATTATGTTTCACGTGAAACTAAAATAATTAGTCACATTGTTTTAGGATATTTATTAGCCCGGCGAGTATGACGTGACTCTATTATTCATTTTTAAAAGCAATTGACATTACGATATTTCTGGATGGTTTTTATCCAAAGTTTAAGATACCACAACCGAACATCCCGGCGGGAAGGAGCTACAGATTAAGTTAGTGTGCAAAAAATAATGTTGCGCTTTTATCTTTTACATGCATGGAAAGTTTATCGCCGAGGGCTAATGTTTGTTCAGCAAAAGCATCGGTTAATTCTATTTCCACGCTCTTTAATTCACTTGTGGGAACATTTGCCAGGGTATAAGTGATACGAATATTTTCATTATAGAATGTATGGTGTTTTTGCGTTAAGCCGAACCCTGTAAAGGATTTCTTAAAATAACCCAATTCCTTTTTATTGGTGACGATCTCCACCGCAACAATCCGGTTGAGGGATTTGGTGGTTTTCATTTTCATTTGCTTTTCTATAAAATTATGCCAGAGGATGGGCTTTTTCATTTCATCACCGGTAAATCCCACCGACTTTAGCATATCGGGGGTGTTTTCCATAACCCAGGTTGATCCGGATTTGGAACTGTCCACCGTATAAAGCGAAAGCGAATAAAACCACGGACGTTTAACTACACCGTTGACGATCACATTCGTATCCAGTTTCACGGAGTCTTTATGTGTGGCTTTCCATGGGGCCTGCAGTTGATCAAGATCGCCGGAGGTAGTGGTCATAAAACCAAAACCAAAATTGCCTACCACTGAGCCTTGTAAGCCCGATGGATAAAAGACCTCAAAATAGGAATCGCGGCCCATCAGGTATTTTCCATACCATGAGCCTTCTGTGGTAGTTGTTTTGTTTACCATGGTAAACCCGATCTTCTTAAAAACGGCGGAATCAAATATGTGGGCATACGAATTGGAGTCAATCACAAAAAATACATGATTTAAATAAACCGGCAAGTGGTTGGTTTGGGCTTTTGCATGTATGGAAAAAGAAAACAATAATACAAGGGCAAGCAAGGCAATCGGTTGTCGCATTTAAGCAGTTTTTCAAATCTACAGAGAAATTGTATATTGAAAGATATTAATTGCATTATGCGAAGAATCCTTTGGCAGGCGCTCGTTTTTTAAAAAAAAGACTACGGGGAATATTAGATAACCCTGCATAAAACGCGGGGTTAAGGTGATAATTTCATTGAACCGTTACAGAGTTCAGTAAATTATCATGAAATAAAATATTAAACCCGCCGCGGCGGGTTTAGCCCCTCATTATTATTTTCCCCGTATTTCATACGGGGCTATTCAAACCTGTCTGCCGACAGGTAGATTCAATCCTTTCAGGATTGTTCACAATGTTTCTTATCCGAACTTTAAAATAGCACAATACCTCAGAAAAGAATGCCGCCTTATCTTTAACATACCACACCATCTTTTTTAAACTCAAAAAAAACTGTATTGACCAATAAGGAACCACGCATTGTTAATTATCAGATACCTTCAGAGGCTGCCATCTTTGAATTACAATCATGTATAGAGGCCATGGAGAAAAATGCGCAACTCCGCAAAGAGAAGAACTTTGATGAGCGTAACGCGGTTATAGACTTCCTCGAGTTCCAGGTTATTGGACGCATTGAAGAACTGCTGCGGGTAACAGCGCAACCCAGTAAACTGGGCTTGTTGAAATACCGCGCCGAAAAAGTAAAGTCGGCACTGGAAGAAATTGACAGTAACCTGTTTGAAACACTCCGTGCAAATATCCGAACAGGGACATATACAGGAGCAGAATTCAAAAACTTAGTTAGCGAATACGTTGGTGTTAATACTGGGGATAGAGAGCACCCCGGCGAGCCGGGTTACGACAACCTTGATTTATTTATCAACGGGTTATTCTCCGTACAGGCTATGCCAGAGCAAACCAAAGATCTGGAACCGGAAATGGTGTATTATCAAAAAACACCGGCAAGGATCGTTTTCGAACTTGCAGAGGAAGCCCATTTCAGCAAAGAAGATGTTTTTGTTGATATAGGCGCCGGGCTGGGCCAGGCAGCCATTTTAGTAAATCTGCTCACCGGAATTGCCGCTAAAGGCATAGAGTTTGAGCCGGCTTTTTGTGCGTATGCAAGGGATTGCGCCAGTGGGCTTGATTTATCCAAGGTGGCATTTATACATGCTGATGCGCGGGAAGCAGATTATTCGGAAGGAACGGTATTTTTTATGTTTACACCCTTCAGAGGCGAAATGCTGCGGGAGGTTTTAGGGATGCTGTGGAAAGAATCGCTAAAGAGAAAAATCAAGGTCATTACCTACGGGCCTTGTACCGCAGAAGTTGCCCTGCAAAGCTGGCTGCATTGTGCAACCCCGCAAGATGACAATATGTATAAGCTGGCTGTTTTTAGCAGCTTGTAAGATTTGCGTGATAGGCTGGTGGGTTTTGGGGTTATTTTTTTGAATGCTATTGACTGCGCGAAGCTTCGGGTGGGTTTTGTACAAAGTTAAAGATGCAGCAAGCGAACGACGGGAGTTTGCTAATTTTACGTCCAAACAAACAACAATGGACGAAGCCCCTACACAGGTTGAGCTTTTAGTGCTGCGCATAATTGACAAAATGGAAAACATCAGAAATGACTATTGGCTCGAAAGATTTTTTGCTAAAACAGATATATGTCTTTCCATTAATGATGAGAAGCGGCTTCTGGTTAAAAAAGGGTGGCTATCAAGCGAACATGTGGACCAAATAAAATACTATGCAGTTACTACTTTGGGCAAAGAGGTGCTGCAAATGCATTACAATACAGATGCGATACAACAGTACGTAATGAATATTGAACCTACTGGATTTGTACTGCATATTTTACGCTTGATTGATGAAAACGAGAATGACTGAAATCGTAAGATTGCCAGGCACGCAAACCTGGATAGCACGGCAAAACACTTGCTCAGCAATGGTAAGGTTGAATACCCTTTACAAAAGGGCTTTTATTATTAGTTCAAGATGCCCCTGCGGAACATCTTGAACAACGGGGGGCAGCGCTCTTTGTATTTTTGATAAGAATCGGATTTTGCCTGGAATTCAGGGCACAAAAACCACATATAATATTCAATGTGTGTAGTATAGAACAAAATGTGACTTTTATATATAATTTTAGCACTTGGTTAATAAATTCCAGACAGAGTCTGGCTTTTTATTGAGAAATCCTTAGAGCGCAAAGCTAACTCTAAGGATAGCACAGGGCGGCGCACAGGTGGGTTTTAGGATTAGTTTTTTGAATGATATTGCAAGCGCGAAGCTTCGGAATGGGTTTTATCAAAAATCTGAGATAGTACAAGCAAACAACTTAAACAACAGGCGCACGGGTGGGTTTTGGGATTTGCTTGCTTAAATGCTATTGGAAGCAAGAAGCTTAACGACAAAACTATTTACTTTCTCGATATAGTTTAGCCAAGGGTCTTTGTGCTTAGCGGTTAACACTGCTACATGTTTAGCATAACAGCCAAATGGAAAACAAATGCGCGATTCGCGCTCCTTTATTATATGAGTCTACTCAAAGTAATGCATAGAATCTAAGAATAGCTGGGCTAGTGGCCTAAAAATTTTAAGTATTTGTCAAACAATAGAAATAGCCCCTCCCTGAATTATTTTTTGTAACTATTTCGGTTTGCTCTGAAATCGTAAAACCAGCTTCATTAAGTCGATTCAAAACCTCAAAATCAGCAGAATTAATTAAATTGACAAAAAGGGTTCCGTTGGGTTTGATAACTCGTGAAAGTTCTTTTATCTGAAAGTCAGATATGTAAAAGTGAAAGACAAAAAATGAAACAATAATGTCAAAAAAATTAACAGCATAAGGTAACCTCGCGTCAATTGATTTTATTGTAAAGTCGCTGTAGCATTGGAGAAGTTTTCTTTCTAGTGGTTTTCGAATGTCTATTCCGAACAAAGCAGAATCTGGAAATACAGACTTGATTAGTCCACCAGCGTAACCATAGCCGCAGCCAAAGTCAAGTAATTTAATATGCCCCTTGTACTTATGTTTGAGATTATCTAATGCATCGACAATTACCTTATCGTTAAATTCTTTATCAATTACTGTTAATGCATATTTTTCTCTTAGATTATTTAGTTCTTTTACAAAAGGAGGTGAAAGTTTATAAACATGGTCTGGAATATAAAATCGCCCCATAAATCTATAATACACTTTATTTCCATTTAAATAGATAGGTTTATTTTTCCGGTCATTTTTTTCTTCAGATATAAATATATCAAACCGGTTACTTATTTTAGTCAATTTCATTTTCAATCATTTTGATTAGAGCCTTAACATTTTTTGATAATTGACTATTTGGAAGTTCTTCTTGTTTAGGAAAAGTATAAAGTTTTTTTGAGTTCATATATAGTACACCCCAAATTTTTCCATCATCCATTATTGGACAGCAATAGTATGATAATTCGCCATCACTTACTTGTTGGTCTGCTTCTTCTTTACGAAAATTATACTTGTTTAATAATTTTTCGACCTTTTCTTCGATTGTGACGAAGTTTTCACTAAACTCTCCTTGGGTTTGTTTAAATGCATATTTCACTATGCCTTTTTTTATCTCATGTGTTTTTCCCCGTTTTGCACCAGTCGGATAATAATTAACATACTGTTTGTAACTTGTTTCATTTATTTTTTTATGAATTGTGATTCTTACATCTGCATCTGGGTGAAAGTGATTTTGCTCGTAGAAATGTCTAATTAACAGGTCGAGATTATTTGTGTGAAGCTTGTTATACGAGAAATCGATAATCCATAATACAAAAAGAAGGGTATAAGTGCTTATCAACACCCAAATATTAATATTTTGTGCTTTGGCGGCTGTATAATAAGCCAAAAATCCTAATATTCCGAACTCTGCTAGCTTTAATAGTTTGGCTATTTTATCATAATTTTTCAAGTTCATATTAGGAAGGTTTAAATAGGGTTTATCTGGAAACAAAACATCGATGCAATGATGTAGCTTTGGACAACTATTTGCGATTATTACACACAAATTACCAAGTCATATCATTTGATTATTAGCCATTATTATTTAGTCGTTAAATTTTGGGAACTGTGCAAACGCAATTTTTTTCGTCAACTCCCTCATAAATATAGAGCAAGACTCTCATAATCGAACCATAAGATAATAATTGTTTTGGAATAATTCAAGAAAAGACGAAAACTTTAAATAGCACCATTTAAATTACCTTCTCCATAAAGTCTCATTGCCAGGCCTTTGCGGCCAGCCGGGATGATTGGTCGCGCGGGTATTCCGCGGGGAATAAGGGATTTTACAGCGGAACGGTTGCTAATGGCTTAAATATGTTGCGATTGTATCTACAGTGTCAAAGAAATCGTCTAGTAAAGTTTGGGAAGGGGTGGTTAGTGAAGGAAGTAAGAGATGACTGCCCACAGATGGAATATTTATTGGCAGGGTTGAATGATAACTGATAAGTACCTTCTTATAGTCAGACAATGATTCAATCGAATCGTGAGCAATATGGTTCCTTAGTCGTTTAAATGAAAGAAGGGCTACCCTGTGTGTATTAATTATTGCCTTAAATGGACGGCCGTTTTCGAGATATAATTCAGCTCTTGATACAAGTTTGTCGGGGTGAGCCCAATCCAAAAAAGATGAAGTTGATTTAATTAATTTTTCAGAATGTTCGAAGCTTTTTGCTTTGAGGTATGATGTAACCTTTGGGCGTTTTGTTACTTTCTCCATACAGCACAGTAAAAATGCTTCACGGATAAAATTTTCGTAATGTCTGAAAGTATTAAAAAATGCAGCCTCAATTAAAAGATCTATTTGGCTCTGCGTGAGCTGCCCGGAGGAAAATGATATTATATTTTGAGCAGTAAATCTTCTTAATTTATGTAACTCTTTTTGGAAATCACTATGTGCCGCTTCAATTTTTGAACGGGATTTAACAGCCATTTTACAAGGGCTTTATAATTTTTTTGCATATGTATGTCGCACGATATCTTCTTGCGGCTGTATCGGTTGTTCCTCTCCTAGTATAGGTAACAAAATCCTTAAATTCCTTGGTTCTACCTTCCATCTCCTTGTCCTTTAAAACTTCGTCATATTCTGCACTTATGCTATCCAATGCGACTCGAATTTTTGGTACGGATTTGTCGCTTATAGATTTCCGATATTTATTATCGACGCCATTTAAGCCATACAACTGATGTGCAACAGCTGTAAAAAGGCTATAGAATAGATGAATTCTTGAAAAATTTGTTTTGCTTAAATCTGAGGGCTTATAAATCGCTCCTATGAAGCTCATCACCCGATCAAACTTCTTGGAAGTTTCATCGATATGTGTAGAGTCATCTTCATATTTCCTGTAAAAGGTTTCAACCTTTTTGTTAGTCTGAATTCCATCCAAAATTGCGATAAAGAGATCTGCACTGAGTTCTGCTTCAGCCATTCTGGTAACCTGAGTGGACGTTAATACGTTCGAATCCAAATAGTATTGGACATATTTAAATCCAAGTTTATACACTGCTTGCTTGAAGAAACCGAGGTATTGAGCATTGAAAAGTTCTTGCGAATTCAACTTAACCGTATAGGAGTTTAATCTAGCAAAAATATCCAACAAATCAGGGTATGGTATATCATAGAGTAAATCAACACCAATTTCATATTTAAGAAATGCTTCTGATAATTCGGTTGGAAGGACTGAATAAGTAAGATTCGATAATTCTTTATTATGGGCCTTGGATACCTTGAAAAGATCATCGTGGAAATCTAAAATTGTTCTCAGTCTTTGTTGGCCATCGACAACAATTCTAACATTCCTTTGACCGACCAGTTGATGTTGAATTATTACTTTGGGCATTAACTTACCTCGTAGAATAGTGTCGATTAGATAAGATTTTGCCTTATCCGTCCATACTGACCTTCTTTGAAATTCAGGAGATAGTTTCAAAAGGCCATTTTTATTCCATTCGATAAAGTCTGAAATACTATAAGATCGAGAATCGAAGTTTTTCATAATACTTTAAAAATAGCTGTTTATTGTTGTCAAGGTAGGAAAAATACGATTAGTAGTCAATCTTTTCTATATAGAGAATAAAAAATTGCTTTTCACTTTCGCCGCAAAGCTTAGCCAAATGTCCATACTGACCGCCTGCAGTTTATTTAGATACCGATTGGTTTATTTTCAAATTCCCAAATTTGTTGGATTATAGCCCAAAAACTAAACCCTGCTTTTAACGCAACCCATGAGCCGATGGATTGTCGCCAACAAAGCCGTCATAGTCTGCCTGAAGTTCTATGCCGGCAAACTTTACGCCCACGTCGAGATCACTTGTAAATTTTGTTGTGGTACAATCTAATTTTTTTACTTTCTCCGCGGCGTTAGCCAGCTGGCACACAAAGCGCTAAAGTCAGACTTGCTGAAAAGGGAAAAATTTTAAAAGCTGGTTGTCAGGTTTTTTTATTAAACTTGTAATCATGAATGCAACAGAACTCAAAAACCTGCAGGCCCCGTTGAAAGATAAATACCGCGGGCAGCCAGCGTCAGCGATCATCACATTGAAAGCAGAAGGAAAGATCGGCGAAGGCATTTCCTGTAAAGTGGAAACCGGCAAAGCCATGGTAGAAGCAGGGTTGCATCCCGCCACAGGAGGAACAGGCATGCTTGCATGCTCCGGCGACATGCTGCTGGAAGCACTGGTAGCTTGTGCGGGCGTTACCTTACAAGCAGTGGCAACGGCTATTGAGGTGGATATAAAAAGCGGAACGGTGAGAGCGGAAGGTGACCTGGATTTCAAAGGCACTTTAGGCGTAAGTAAAGAAGTTCCCGTTGGTTTTAAAACGATCCGCCTGGAGTTTGACCTGGATACAGATGCAAGTGAAGAGCAATTATCGGCTCTCAAAAAACTTACCGAAAGGTATTGCGTGGTATATCAAACAATTACCAAAGGCGTGGAGGTTGAAACAAGATATCATTCTTCGCAGCAGGCATAAAATAAAACCCGCACAGGCGGGTTTTTTGGACAAATTATTTCTTGTTTTTCATTACTGCTTAGCAGTTGCCGGGCTGATAGTTGTTGAAATTTCTGTGATAACATTGGCAGGAAAACCTCCTTCTTTAGCATGTTCGCGGATGAGGTCTTCATTCTCTGCTTTGTACACGCAGAAAATCTTGTCGCCGGTTACATAACTCTGTATCCATTGAATTTGAGGGCCCATGTGTTGCAGTACACTGCATGATTTTTGTGAAATTGCTTTTAACTGCTCCGGCGTTAATTTGCCTGCGTTAGGGATGTCCCTTTCGATGAGATAAGTTTTCATTTTTGTTGAATTTAAGTTGGATGAACTGTCTTTTGCCGTTGTTGTTTGTGCCATAGCGGTGATGCCGGTTAACAGGACAATAACAAGAAGCAGGATGTTGTTTTTGATACGTTTCATAACATTGAGATTGAATGGTTAAAGAATAACCGAAGATACCATCAGCAAACAGCGAAAGGCTATAACAAATCATTCAATAAATGGCAACCTGTATGAAACAAATCAATCAATAAGTGGTAAAATTTAACCGGTAAGAAGGTGCTTAATGTAGCAGTTCGATATAGGCCATTGGCAAAAGCCCATATTTCTTTTTAAAACATTTGGTGAAATAGGAAGCACTGGTAAAGCCGGAATCGAAAGTTATCTGTGCAATATTGTAATACTGTTTTCTCATCAGCTCTTTTGCTTTATGCAGCCTGAAATCTTTTACAAGCGAATTGGGTGGCAGGCTTGTAAGGGCTATTGTTTTTCTGTACAATTGTGAACCACTCATGGCAGTTGCTTTGCAATAATCTGAAATATCGAAATCCGCATCCTGCCAGTTTTCCTCAAGTTTGCTGAACAGTAATTTTAATAACTGCTCATCAGGCGGTGAAAGGTTGAGGAAATATTTTCGTTCTTCCCGGAAAAGTTCATCCGTGATCAATTCTTTTACGGGTGATGCTATGGCGATCTTTCCTTCCTTTGCAATACGGCACATGCTGGATGCGAATTGAATGGTTTCGCCAAACAGGTGCTCACTGCGCTCAACCGGTTCACCTGCATTCACCGCTAACTTAAGATCAATTTGCTTTGAAGTGGAATCCGGCATTTCCTTCCGGATAGACAATGCACACGCCACCGCTTTGGAAGCTGAAGAAAATGAAACAACAAAGCCGCTTCCTTCATGTTCAACTTCTCTTCCGCCGTGTTGTAAAATATTTTTCCTGATGATACTGGTATGCGTGCTTAACAGTTCGCCTGCCTTCTCATCCCCGAATTGATGTTTCAGCAAAACAGGGTCGGCCGTTTTTGTAACCAATAAGATCCTGAAGGAAGAGTCGGCAAAAACTTTCAGCCCTTCATTGGATACCTGCGCCTCCGGTGGATCATAGATGCGCCCCAGGAAAGCTTGAACCAGGTTGCTATTTACTTCAATGACCTTATTTGGAATAAGGCCATGTGCTTTACTATGCATTTCCTCCACTGCATGTTTATCCGGGGCTTCGATAAGACAGAAAATATTTTCGCGGGCTTCATCAATCCAATAGGTCATGCAATTGCAGCCATGTTCATGCTGGTGAAGCACGTCCAAATAGTGCGCATGGGCAACATCTTTTGCTTTTACGCCCGGGACAATATGAACATCCATGAATATCGGCATGACCAATGCATTAACAAGATGCTAAATTTAATACTTTTTTGTGTTGATCTTGAACTGTTTAGAATTTAAGGTATTGATATCCTGCAAATTCCGGGAGGCTACAGGCAAAGTCCGACACCCGGGGCCGGGTCTTGAGAACGGCTTTTATTATGCATCTGCAGAACTACTAAAGCTAACTCTTTTCTTTATCCGCAGTTTAAGTCAAAGGTTTTTATGCGTTAGCCCGCCAGGCCTGCCGCTTGTTAGATCACAGCCCAAAACTAAACCCTGCTTTTAATGCAAACCACGAACCACCGGGATTCTGATTGTCGCCAACAAAGCCGTCATAGTCTGCCTGCAGTTCAAAGACGGCAAATTTTACGCCCACACCTAAATCACCCGTAAATTTTGTTGCGGTATAGTCTATTTTTTTTTCGGTTATAAAACCGGCGCCCAGATCGCCATGAATAAAGATCATCTTGGCAAAAACATAATGCCTTACGCCTGCTTTTACGGGTATATAATGCAAATTACCGATTACGCTGCCGGAAGCGTGTACAAAATCAGTTGCGCCAACGGTGCCGGTAAAAAAGGTTTTACCAAGTAAACCCACACCTATGCCCGCCTCGCCGCCAATACCATAGCTATAGGCGGCGCTAAAATCGGAACCCAGGGGGGCAGAATAAACGAGATGCCCAAAAAGAAAAACAAGCTTTTGCGCACGCAGGCTGTTAAAACTGCCGGCGGCAGCCAACAGCATTAATACGGCAATTATTTTTTTGCTGTAGTTATTTTTCATAAAAGTTTATTTTCGATTGTAAATTAAAACATAGTTTTCATATTACCCTATCCTGCTCTTCTTAGATTCTGTGCAAAGCCCTTTAAATGTTCAATTGGCAATAAGCAAATATAAAATACTAATGTAACTATTTTTCTTATTTTCAGCAATAGAATGGAAAATTCCAGGCAAAGCTCCGGGACTTTGTTCCGAAATTTCGAAATGGCATGTAGTAGCATGTTTATAATAATTCTTAGAGTGCCGCGTTAACTTTAAGAATAGCAACCTGACTTTTTACACTTGATGAACACTTAGCAGAACAGGGGTAATTTATGGCACGTATCATTTTCATAATTGCATCTTTATTGACATTGCCTTTGTTAAGCTTCAAGGGCAAAGACATTGACAGCGAAAAGTATTTAAACTTTCTTGCAGCAATTGAAAACAGTTCAACATTCAATTATTTTACCGTTATTAAAGTGAAAGACTTAAATACTGGTTTGATAAAAGAGATTTGTACAAAAGGGAATTTTGTTTCTGGCGCTTTACATATTGAACTTAATACTGATTATGATGATAAGGGTGAGCGGAAAATTTTAAATTTTGCAAAAACAAAAAAGGATAGATATTTTGAGTTTAAAAATAAAAAAGCTCTTGAAAATATTTCTTTCTATGACTATGACTCAAGTCGACTTTATAAAATTCAGAACAAGTATAATTTTGATAAAGTAGGTGAAATAATTAAGCGGAACAAAAAGTTTTCACTTCGGCTTTCTGACGATGAGATGAAATATTTTGCTCATGTTCTTTTCAATAAAGGCTATATGACAGGAGAAAACGATTGCTTTGGCGGAGCACTTGAATATGTTGACAGAGCAAAAACTAAAGAATAAAAGCGAACGCACAACAGGCCGTTTGCAACAGCGTGGCCATCCGTTTAGCTCCGAAGGGTGCTACGGAAATAGGGCGCTTTCACCGTATTATTTCCTTGCATAATAACTAAAGCTGCCCCCGTCGTAAGCAAAGCAGCCGGAAACTAATGTGAGCGTATTATTGCTGAGTTCTATAAATACTTTGGGGGCGTTATAATTACTGTCGTAAATGATCCTGCGGTTAAATTGGCCGGCAGGAAAAATAAGGCAAGTGCTGGTGGTGGCAGTAGTATCATCCGCTACAAAAAATTTGCCGCTCTTGGTTAAACTGCCATTTGTAAACATTTGATAATTATCGCCCAAGAATTTTAAGTCATTTCCATTGCCGGGGGAATAATTAACGGTAGCCTGCCCTGAAACTTTATATAATTCCCAAGTGCCGTTAAATGACACCGGCCCTGCAGAGCCCTGTTTTTTGCAATTAACAATAAGTAACATAGCCAAACAGGCTAAAATTGTTGCAGGCCTCATAGTTTGTTTTATCCTTTGACTGCCTGATACGCATGATCGTTGCAAAGGATGCATAGAACTGCGGTAGTACGTGTAAGCTTTTTGATGGCAAATGAAATGTGTCGTGCTACTAATATGTCTCCCCGAAGGGGCTTTGTTGTTACTTACGCATTAATTCTGCTACTACTAATATGTCACCCCTACGGGGCTTTTGCTGTTTTATCCATTATATGCCTCTACTAACATGTCGCCCCCGCCGCGGCGGGGTTTGTTGTTACTTTCTCATTTGTGTGTATTCGTTACAGAGAATTATTGTAAAATTCGCAAACCTTATTCATCAAACATATCCCGCACTCAGGCTTTGGCCTGCATATTTCCCTGCCGAGGAATGAAAGCGCCATACCAATATCCCACTGGTTCTTTGGCAGCAGCTCCATCAATTGTTTTTCCATTTTTGTTGCATCATCCCCCTGTGCAATGCCTAAGCGGGGCGCTACCCGCAGCACATGCAGGTCAACGATGATACCCTCCGCAGGCGCACCGGCCTCACGTAAAATAACATTGGCTGATTTTCGCCCGATACCGGGCAGCTTTACCAGCGCATCCATGCTGAGCGGTATATTACTGTCTTTCTTTATTTCAGCGGCAATAGCCGTTAGCCATTTTGCTTTATTGCCATAGTTCCTGACCTTACTAATGTAAGGATACAAGGCTTCCGGCGTGGCCTGGGAAAGGGACTGCAGTGTAGGGAATGCTTTAAACAGTTCCGGCGCAATACTGTTCACCAGGTTATCGTTGGACTGTGCGGAAAGCACAACCAGTACCATATACTGATAGACATTTTTTGCCTCCAGGGGATGGGGTTTATCTTTATATTTCTTAAGCAACGGCTTTACTGCTTCCGGCCAATTAACTGCTTCCTTTTTCATAATGTGGAATTGTGCAGTAAATCTAATAAAATCCGGTTATCCGGGTGAGATTTTATGGGGCAGATTTTCAGTAAGACCCTATTTAATGTTTGCATTTATTCATTCCTTTCTATAATAATGTCAGCCTCCGGGTTTCAATGCACGACAAATTTTGTTATCCTTGTACAATCCTGTAGTTCCTACTAATATATTGGCCGCCGCGACGGGGCTTGTTGGTATGTTATTATTGTGCTTCTACTAAAGGTTTGATGAGGCTCAAAACATTTACTTTGCATTCGTGAAAATATTCGAAAGAAAAATAATTATGATTAAAAGTAACAGTATAAAAACTGTATATGTTGATAAGATAAAAAAATCATTTACCAGGCAAAAGTATTGGCACTTGCTTATTATAGTATGCGGCATTTTATTTGGGCTTAGCAATGACAATAACTATATTCAAATTCACATCGATTATATAAGAAATCACCCAGGCGAGGTGTTACATAAATTATCTATATCATTCCTCTTCTTAATTGCAATACTTGGCCCACTGACAGTTTTACGGCTGAAGATTAATCAGAGGCTCATAAAATCATTTGAATATTTACCCAATAATGCGATCAACATAATAACTTATAATAACAGTGTCTATACTTTTGAGCTGGACGACCTGCCTGTTTACAAAGAAAAAAGAGATTGGTATTTAGGATATTTCGGTTCTTCAAGGATGGGAGTTTTCAATGATTTATCCGTGGCTGAAACGGAAAGGTTCATTATTATAATCAAAGAGAAAAAGTTCTATATTATTCCTTTCCTTTTTGAATCCGATGATTTTCCGTGGAACAACTTATGATTTTTTACCGCCGTTGCCCCGCCACCGCGGGGTTTTCACCTGCAATGAACAATGATTATCATCGTTGGTGAGAACACCAACGATGGCGGAAATGAACAATGATTATCAAAAGTGCCATCTCCAGTGTTAAGGAAAATGAGGTTGATATTGGTATCGCGAAGATACCCATCGGTCAAACCTACCTGAAGCCATTCATGGAGTTTATAGACAGGCTGCATATTCATTAGGCCTGGTAGTTCAGGAAATATTTGGCTAGGTATCCAAGTATAGGCCGGAAATAGTTCTGAGTAAACCGCGACAGGCAATAACGCAGTGAGAATTTATACGCCTAAATTTTAATGGAATAAAACGTCTTTTTAATCTTGTCTATATACTTTCCGCCGTCAATATCGCCGCTGGTAAACAACACAATATTTTTGCCCCTTATAAAGAATGCAAAAAAATTCATATTCTTATAGGCCGTACCGTTGAATGTTTCTGTAAATGATACGTAAAAAGCCGAATCGCCATGAATAATTGTGTCTTTGTTTATTAAATTGCTAAATGTATATCCACCCTGTTTTGACATATTCATTAACATCATAAACTGTTTTAGGGCATCAAAATATGAGGCATCACGCATAAGGGTCACCGAAAACGCAGAAGGCCTTTTGGCGCTTGTTAAATCAGCTCCTCCATTTGGGGTATAAATTTTCGTACCGCCTACATTCTCAGCCAGGGTGAACCCTGTAATAGTTGTATCTACTTTAATATCAACGGTTGTAGTTTGTGCAAGGCAAGTACTAAAAGTAAATAAGGTAAGCGCAACAAGGATAAATTTCATGTTCATTGTAAAGAATATTTGAGGATAAGGCTGAAATATTACAGGCTAAAAATAGCGGGTTTTTTCAATTATGCAATTAGTTTTTGGGTTCTTTTAAAAAAATGCTGTTGAGGGCAATCACTTGCGGCCCTGGGATTTAGCGCAGCGCTCCCTGGATTTTAAGTCACCCTTTTCACTCCTCCCCCATCGCCCCAAAAATCAACACCTTAAATATCCTGCTTTTCACTGAACTCTCATCCAATCATGTCATTCACTAAATCAAACCCTCAAATCCCTAATTCGGTATTTTAATACGGTTTTATTCCCTATAGCTTGCGGAAAATTTAAAAATCGTGAAAAAATTATACACGGTATTGTGCTTAATACTGCTTACGGAAATGGCCAATGCGCAAAACACTTTTCCTGCCAACGGAAGCGTGGGCATCGGTACTGCTACACCCTATTCAGCCTCCGTGCTTGACATAAACTCAACAACACAGGGTATTTTAATACCACGCATGACCACCATAAACAAAAACGCTATTATTAACCCTATAACAGGGCTGATGATATTTCAAATTGACGGGGCTGCAGGCTTCTATTATTATACTGGTACAACCTGGAAAGCAGTAACCGCAGGCTTAGCCAATACTACATTATCCAATCTTGGCAATACTGCTATAGATGCGAGCCTTAGGCCAAAAACAGATAATATGTATGACCTTGGTGCCGCTACATTGCATTGGGGCAGCCTGTATGTAAACAACCTGAATTTTGCTGACGCGTCTGTTCAAACCACGGCTTTTACGCCTTATACTCCGGGTACCGGAATAAACATAACAGGTAACACCATCGCCAATACATCGCCGACGCAATGGACAACTGCGGCAAACAATATTTATTATAATGGCGGCAGCACCGGCTTAGGCACTGCAACGCCCGACACTTCTGCCCTGCTTGATATTACTTCTTCCACAAAAGGAATATTAGTACCACGTATGACGGGCGCGAATAAAACTGCCATCGTAAACCCTGCAACGGGCTTGCTCATTTATCAAACAGATGGCACGGCAGGTTTTTATTATTATTCGGGCGCGGCGTGGAAGGCTGTAACAACTGCCGCATCGCAGTGGGTAAGCAGCGGCAACAATATTTCTTATATCAAAGGCAATGTGGGTATTGGTACCGCAGCACCACAACAAAAGCTGCATGTGGCAGGCGGCCTGCGGGTTGATACCCTGTCAAACGGTGTTGACAGCGGTTTGCTTCGCCACGATGCATCTGGCACCGTGTACAGCCTTAAGTTTACCGGCGACAGCACACAGGTATTGCGGGGCAACGGCTCATTTGGCAGTTTAACTATACCCGGCGGTAATTACTGGACCACTAAAGGCAATGCCGGCACTAACCCCGCAACTAATTTTATTGGCACTACCGACAGTGTGCCTTTGAATTTTAGGGTTAATAACCAACTGGCGGGGCAAATTAACCCGGCAACATATAATGTCTCGTTTGGCACTGCAGACCTTCAATCAAACACAACTGGCCTGGGCAATGCAGTCTTTGGCTCACGTGCGCTGGTAAGCAATACCACTGGCATAGGTAACACTGCAGCAGGCTTTAATTCGCTGTTTAGCAATATAAGCGGCAGCGGTAACAGCGCGATGGGCGAGGCAGCCCTTGCCTTTAATACTACCGGCAATTATAATTTCGCCGGTGGTGTGGGGGCTCTGACTTCGAATACCACCGGTAACGCCAATACAGCTATCGGCTTTTTCGCATTGAATAATAGCAGAGGGGATAGCAATATGATTGCTATTGGCGACTCCGCACTGTTTAGTCAAAATGGCGCAACAGACCAGAATATAGCTATAGGGAGCAGCGCTATGTTTATGAACACAACCGGTTACGCCAACACAGCTATTGGGGCATCAGCTTTATACGCAAATACAACCGGCAATAGTAATGTGGCATTGGGTATGCTTGCGCTGCGCAATAATTACAACGGGGTACGCAATGTAGCCATAGGTAAAGGGGCAATGCAGTTAAATTTTTTAGGGTACAGCAATACTGCGGTAGGCACGCTTGCAGGCTACTCAAATACCAATGGGCTTTATAATTGCTATTTTGGCGACGGTTCAGGCTCTGCCAGCTATGGCAGCTACAACGCTTTTTATGGGGGCAATTCTGGCTCCTCAAACACTACGGGCAGCTATAACGCTTTTTTTGGTTGCAGGGCGGGCATTTCAAACACCATTGCTGTAAACAATGCATTTTTTGGGCAATCTTCCGGTTTTGCAAATACTACGGGCCAGGATAATACATTTATAGGAAATGGCGCAGGTTACGGTAATGGTACTGCGGGCAGCAACACATTTGTTGGCAGCCTTAGCGGCTTTAACAATGCCACCGGGGCAAGCAATACGGGGATAGGCATGAATGTAATGAGCCTTAATGCAACAGGGCACAGCAACGTGGCAGCGGGCATCAGCGCATTATTTAGTAATACCGGGGTTAGCAACCTGGTGGCGATAGGCGATTCTGCAATGTTTAACCAGAATGGCGGTTCCGGCTTTAATACGGCGATAGGCTCAAAGAGCTTATTTGGCAATACCACCGGCGCTTACAACACAGCTTCGGGCTCACAGAGTTTGATATATAATGCAACCGGCTCATACAATACATCAACCGGCGCTTTTGCGTTGGGTTCAAATATATCAGGCAGTTTAAATACAGCAAATGGTTATTATGCGGCATATTACAATGGAACAGGATACAGCAATGTGGCAATTGGCAACAACGCTTTATACTCAAACGGCCCGGGCAGCAACCTTGTTGCCGTGGGTGATTCGGCGATGTATAATCAAAACGGTGGCGGCGGCCAAAACACCGCCGTTGGCAGCAAGGCATTATACGCCAACACTACCGGGGCATATAATACTGCTTTAGGGTACAAAAGCCTTACGGCAGCTACCACAGGCAACTATAACACGGCCGCGGGCTGGTCTGCGCTTTCAAAAAACACCAGCGGTGGCTACAATACCGGTATGGGCGTAAATGCTTTAACCAATAATACTACCGGCACCAATAACACCGCACTTGGGGTAAACACGCTTGTGTATAATTCAACCGCATCAAACAATGTTGCACTGGGGATGGAGGCATCTTATTCCGGTACAACAGGCAGTAACAATGTGGCAGCGGGTACAACAGCCTTATATTACAATGTTACAGGCAGCAGTAATGTTGCCATAGGCAATAAGGCCCTGTATAAATATACAAAATCATTTTCGGTAGCCATTGGAGATAGCGCTCTATACAACAGTGTGGATGATGGTTTTCAAAACAGCACTTACAATACGGCTGTAGGCTACGGCACTCTGGCTGCATCCCAAACGGGCGCCTCCAATACCGCCATTGGTTATAAAGCACTTGCCAAAACTACCACCGGCCTTTTAAATACAGCAGTTGGCACCAACGCCGGGTTGGGCATTAACAGCCATCAATATATTACACTGGTGGGCGCTAATTCAAACGTTACCATTGCAGGGCTTTCTGATGCCTCTGCTTTTGGATATGGCGCCCAGCCAACCACCACATACAGTACCATTATAGGCGATGCCAACCAGTTATTAATTGGTGGCTACCAGGGATGGAGCAACATTTCAGACGGGCGTTATAAAAAGAATATAAAAGATCTGACGCATGGCCTTGATTTTATCAGGCAGCTAAGGCCAGTTACCTACAACCTTGATGTGGAGGGCATACAAAGAAAACTAAAAGGGAATGACCCCGAAGCATTGGCAAAGTCGCTGGCGCTAAGCAAACAAAGTAACTCAGCAGCAGTGGTACACACCGGTTTTGTTGCACAGGAGGTAGAACAGGCTGCAAATAAAGTTGGATACGATTTTAGCGGTGTAACAAAACCTACCAGCGATGCCGATTTTTACACTTTACGATATGGCGATTTTGTGGTGCCCTTAGTTAAAGCAGTGCAGGAACTGGCTTCTGCCAAAGATGATAAAGACCAGCAGATAAAAGACCTGCAAATCCAACTAAGCGGTGTACAGAAACAATTAGCCGACCTGGAATCGAAAGTTAGCCAAATGCTTGCGGGACAAACCGTGGCATCTAACAATATATCCTTAAGCAGTGCCACGCTGGAACAGAATATCCCAAATCCTTTCAATCAAAACACGCTTATCAATTATTACATTCCTGAAAACAGCGGCAATGCCATTTTAAAAGTGGTGGATATGAATGGAAGAACGATAAAAGCAATTTCATTAACTGCAAAAGGCAAAGGCCAGCTAACGCTTGATACACAATCACTGGCAGCAGGTACCTACCTGTACACGCTGTTTGTGGATGACAGGCTAATAGATACAAAGAAAATGTTGTTGGTAAAATAGCTCTTTTTTTAGTTTAGGTTGAATGCAGGGCGCCCCTGGGGAGGGGCGCTTTTTTGTTTGCTGGCATTTTAACAGACTGAAAGCCAGCCGGGCGCCGTTAATCCCCCTAATTCGGTATATTCTCACCAGTTAATTAAGCATAGCTTGTGATAAATTATACCCATGAGAAAAATATACCCTATATTTTGTCTTTTGGCATTTGTAAATATTTCAAATGCACAAAATACTTTTCCTTCCAGCGGAAGCGCGGGAATAGGCACACTTTCACCTAATGCTTCTGCTGCATTAGATATAACATCAACGACACAGGGCATTTTAATTCCCCGCATGACCACGGCGAACCGAAACGCTATTTTGAACCCGGCAAACGGGCTGATGGTCTATCAAACAGACGGCGTTGCAGGGTTTTATTATTATGCGGCTTCGGCCTGGAAGGCAGTAACCGCAAGCTTGGCCAATATTTCATTATCCAATCTAACTGCCACGTCTGTAAATGCAAGCCTCATTCCAAAAACAGATAACACATACGACCTTGGCACCAATACCCTGAAGTGGGGCAACCTGTATGTAAACAACCTGAACTTTGCTGATGCATCCGTTCAAACCACCGCTTTTACACCTTACACACCCGGAACAGGCATAAACATAACGGGCAATGCCATTACCAACACATCGCCCACACAATGGACAACAGCAGCAAACAATATTTACTACAATACAGGAAGCGCCGGCTTAGGCACCACAACACCTGATGCTTCTGCCCTGCTTGATCTTACTTCAATCACCCAGGGAGTTCTTGTGCCCCGCATGACAACGGCGAATAGAAACGGCATTCTAAGCCCGGCAACGGGTTTGCTTATCTTTCAAACAGATGGGGCAGCGGGCTTTTACTATTACTCCGGGGGTTGGAAGGCTGTTACAAATACTGCATCGCAGTGGACAACATCGGGCAACAATATTTATTATACCAAAGGCAATGTTGGCATTGGCACTACTACTCCACAACAAAAACTTCATATCGCGGGTGGCCTGCGTATAGATACGTTATCAAATGGTACTGACAGCGGCTTATTACGCCACAATGCAGCCGGCACCGTATATAGCCTTAAGTTTACGGGCGACAGTACGCAGGTACTGAGAGGCAATGGCAGCTTTGGCGCATTCTCCGCCTCCGTTGGAAACGGATGGTCTTTAACGGGCAATGCAGGTACCAACCCGGCAACTAATTTTATCGGCACAACCGATAACCAGCCCCTTAATTTTAAAGCAAATAACCAGGCTGCCGGGCTAATAGACCCGGTAAATCTAAATACCGCTTTGGGGGTAACTGCCCTTGCCTCCAATACGAACGGCAGTTACAATACTGCAATAGGTTCGGGTTCATTGGCAGCCAATATAAGCGGCGCCAATAATGTGGCCATAGGCAATAATGCCTTAGCCAGCAGCACGGCGGACACTGGTTTAGTTGCAATAGGTAATTTTGCAATGCGTAGCCAAAACGGCGGTATTGGCCGTAATGTGGCTATTGGTGCCAGCACATTATACTACAACACAACGGGTAACAATAATGTGGGAATAGGTTATTCTTCCATAGGCCATAACACTTCCGGGTATCAGAACACGGCGGTTGGCTCATTTACATTGAACAACAATATTGGGGGCAATCAAAATACTGCGATCGGCGCCTATGCCCTTATATCTAACAATACCGGTTATAGCAATACCGCCGTTGGCGCATCGGCAGGCTATAACAACACAAGCGGCATACAAAATGCATTTTTTGGAACAGAGGCAGGCCTGCAAAACGACGCCGGCAGTTATAACTCATTTTTTGGTTACGAAGCAGGCGCACTAAATATTTCCGGTATTAATAACTCATTCTTTGGGCAGTCGGCGGGCGTTAAAAATACCATTGGGCAGAACAACACGTTTATAGGCAATGGAGCCGGTTTTTACAATTGGTCAGGAAATAATAACACATTTGTCGGCAACAGCAGCGGGTTTAATACCACAACCGGCGCGAGCAACGCTACACTGGGTATGAATACAATGCAAGCAAATAAAACAGGCCATAGCGATGTGGCCATTGGTATCAACGCCCTTTACACCAATACCGCGGGGAATAACCTTGTTGCAATTGGAGATTCTGCATTATACAAACAAAATGGTGGTGCAGGCCAAAATACTGCTGTGGGCAGCAAGGCCTTATATGCAAACACAACCGGCTACAATAATACCGCCGGCGGTTTTAACGCGTTAAAAGCCACCACGACAGGAACTGATAATACAGCTATTGGTGTTGATGCGCTCGTAGCCAATGTAACCGGGGCATTAAATACCGCAACAGGCTCAGAAGCGCTTCTTCAAAATACAGCAAGCTATAACACTGGTTATGGCGACCAGACTTTACGGCTTAATACCACAGGTTCTCAAAATACGGCCAGCGGGTTGGGCGCTCTTTACAGCAATACAACAGGTGCAGGTAACACAGGCTTAGGTTATTATGCCAATGTAAATGCAGGCGGCTATTCAAATTCCACTGTAATAGGCTATACCGCTTCGGTAACAGCCAGTAACCAGGTGCGTATAGGCAACAGCAGTGTTACAAGTATTGGCGGTTTTGCAGGATGGACAAACCTTAGTGATGGCCGTTTTAAAAAGAACATAAAAGAAAATGTACCGGGGCTTGCGTTTATAAAAAAATTGCGTCCTATTACTTATACCGTTGACGTAAAGGGTTTGAACAATTATATAAAAAATCCATCATCACAGGGTAGCCAGCCCGCAGGCTTAACGGGGGCTTCTTCCTCCCAGGATGATGAGGCTATTGCCGCAAAGGAAAAAATTGTTTCCACAGGTTTTATCGCGCAGGAAGTAGAAAAAACAGCCAATGACCTGGGATATGAGTTTGATGGAGTAGATGCTCCCAAAAATAAAAATGATGTTTATGGATTGAGATATTCGGAGTTTGTAGTGCCGCTTGTAAAAGCTGTGCAGGAATTAAGCAATACGAATGACAGCTTAAAAAATGCAAACGAAGCTTTAAATAATAAAGTTGACAAACTACAATCGCAGGTGAACAATATATTGCAACAATTAGGTGATCTTAAAACTGCCCAGGAAGCTTGTTGCATGAATGCTTCGGCAAACATTGCAGTGCCGCCAGTAACCAGCAGCGATATGCCCAGCCTTGAACAGAACGCGCCTAACCCGTTTAACAACAATACCATCATCCGTTATTATCTTCCTTCCAACACAAAAACAGCGCAGATGATGATAGTAAATGTAAGCGGCCAGGTATTAAAACAATATACATTGACCAGCAAAGGTGTTGGGCAAACTACTGTTTATGGCGGCGAACTTGCAAGCGGCAATTATTTTTATACTTTAATAGTGGATGGCAAAAAAATAGCTACCAAACAAATGGTGCTTTTGCAATAAAAAGACGTGGCGGGGTGAGTTTTTTACTTAATTCTCACCTAAACGTGTCATTCACTAAGTCAAACCGGTACATCCCTAAATCGGTATTTTAATACGGTTTTATTAACTATAGTTTGCGGGAAATTTTAAAACCGTGAAAAAAATATGCTTCGCATTTTGCATTTTGGTGATCGTAAATATTTCAAATGCACAAAATACATTTCCTGCGAGTGGAAGCGCAGGTATAGGCACTACTACGCCCAATCCTTCTGCCCTGCTTGATATTAGCTCAACCACACAAGGGATATTGGCGCCACGCATGACGGGCGCAAATAAAAATGCTATTGCAAGCCCTGCGACAGGTTTGCTCATCTATCAAACAGATGGTACTGCCGGTTTTTATTATTACACCGGCACTGCATGGAAGGCCGTAACCACCGCTGCATCGCAATGGATAACCAGCGGTAATAATATTTATTACACCAAAGGCAATGTTGGTATAGGCACAACCTCTCCTCAGCAAAAATTGCATGTGGCAGGCGGGTTGCGAATAGATACTCTATCAAACGGTGTTGACAGTGGTTTGCTTCGCCACGATGCATTTGGTACTGTGTACAGCCTTAAATTTACGGGTGACAGCACACAGTCATTGCGCGGCAATGGTACGTTTGGTGTGGCTTCTGCCAATTACTGGTCTCTAACAGGTAATGCAGGTATTAACCCATCTACTAATTTTATTGGCACCACCGATGATCATTCTTTAAATTTTAAGGTGAATAACTATGTTGCCGGGCAATTAGACCCCATAAACCTTAATACCTCTTTTGGAAGTAACAGTTCTTTTAACGCAGGTACCGGCAATGCGGCTTTTGGAGCAAATGCCCTAACATCTAACATAAGTGGTAACTACAATATTGCAGTGGGTGTTGGCTCACTATCTTCAAATACGGGGGGAAACAATAATGTAGGCATTGGCCTGTATTCGTTATACAACAGTGCCGCCGATAGTGGCTTAGTGGCAATAGGACCATACGCATTATTCAGCCAAAACGGCGGTTACGGCCGTAACGTAGCTGTTGGCTCAAGCGCAATGTATTACAATACCACCGGGTATGATAATGTGGCTACAGGTTACGGTGCTTTGTTGGCCAACACAACTGGTTTTTATAATACCGCTGTAGGGTCATCAGCATTGTCAAGCAACGTTGCGGGTACCCAAAATACAGCGGTGGGCCGCTATGCTTTGCTATCTAATACTTCGGGTGTCAGTAATACTTCGGTGGGCTCATCGGCTGGTTATTACAACACTACAGGCAGTGCCAATGCTTTTTTTGGTGTGCAAGCAGGACAGGCTAACAGCATCGGCAGCTATAACTCATTTTTTGGTTATAATGCCGGCCAGGCAAATACGTCGGCAATTAATAATGCATTTTTCGGGCAGGGGTCGGGTTTCACAAATACCATAGGCAGGGATAATACCTTTATTGGTAATGGCGCAGGATATAAGAACCTTTCATCAGGTAATAACACATTTGTAGGCAGCTTAAGCGGGTATAGCAATTCTACCGGTGCAAGTAATTCAGCCTTAGGTAAGGGTGCAATGAATTTAAATACAACAGGCTACAGCAATGTAGCTATCGGTATCAATGCCCTTTACAATAATATGACAGTCAGTAATATTGTTGCTATAGGCGATTCCGTTCTTTATAATCAAAACGGTGGTACTGGTAAAAATACTGCTATCGGCAGCAAGGCAATGTTTGCAAACACAGTGGGGTACAGTAGTGTTGCCTTAGGTTACCAGGGCCTTTATTCAAATACAACAGGCTCTTATAATACAGCAATAGGTACCCAGGCACTGCTTAACAATAAAGATGGCTCTCGTAATACCGCCGTGGGCGGAAGCGCCCTTTTATCAAACACTTCGGGTTATAGTAACACGAGTGTGGGTATGCTGTCAGGAACTTATAATACAACCGGGAGTGGGAATGCTTTTTTTGGCGACGGTTCCGGTTTTTTTAATACAACAGGCAAATTCAACAGCTTTTTTGGTTATAACTCAGGCGTAGCCAATGTTTCTGCAGCCAATAATTCCTTTTTTGGTGCGGCTGCCGGGTATAAAGATTCCACCGGCCACGACAATACATTTATGGGTTACGAGGCAGGCCTGGATAACACCACCTCAAACTATAATACGTTTCTTGGCAGCCTGAGCGGGTATAATAATATAAGGGGCGGGGGCAACACAGCTGTGGGCTATGGAGCTATAAACGGTAATACAACAGGGTACAGCAATGTAGCTATTGGCATTAGCGCACTCTTTAGCAATACAACCGGTAACAATTCTGTTGCTGTAGGAGATTCTGCATTAATGAACCAGAATGGAGGCACCGGAGAAAATACCGCGGTAGGCAGCAAGACTTTGTGGTCAAACACTGTTGGGTTTAATAATACTGCCACCGGGTATAATGCGCTGGAGGCCACGACATCAGGAAGTGATAATACGGCTACAGGTGTTGACGCTCTTTTAGCGAATACAGACGGGGCGTTGAATACTGCTACCGGTTCGGATGCACTTCTCGTAAGCGTATCAAGCTATAATACAGCAGATGGCAACCAGGCTTTACGGTCAAACACCACCGGGTTTCAAAATACAGCCAGTGGCTTAGGCGCGCTGTACAATAACACAACAGGCGCCAGTAATACAGCCTTAGGTTATTTTGCAAATGTAAATTTCGGGAGCTATTCAAATTCTACGGCAATCGGGTATGTGGCTATGATAACCGCCAGCAACCAGGTACGTATTGGTAACAATACAGTTACCAGCATAGGCGGATTTAAAGCATGGACAAATCTTAGCGATGGGCGTTTTAAGAAGAACATAAAAGAAAATGTACCGGGGCTTGCTTTTATAAAGAAATTACGCCCTATTACTTATACGGTTGATGTGAGAGGTTTGAATAATTATATAAAAGCTTCTTCTCCCAATTCATCTTCATCAGGGCAGCCTGCAGGTTTAAAGGCTGCTAATTTAAAACAAGCTGTTACAGAGCAGGATGATGAGGCTACCGCAGCACAGGAAAAAATTATTTCAACAGGTTTTATTGCACAGGAAGTTGAAAAAACAGCCAATGACCTGGGATATGCATTTGATGGAGTGGATGCCCCAAAAAACAAGAACGATGTATATGGATTGAGGTATTCGGAGTTTGTAGTGCCCCTTGTAAAAGCGGTACAGGAATTAAGCAGCACAAATGACAGCTTAAAAAATAGAGTTAACGAGTTGCAGGCACAAAATGACAAAATGCAATTACAAAATAGCAATATACAGTTACAAAATAATAATATGCAATCGCAGCTCAATAACATACTGCAACAACTAAGTGATTTGAAAACCGCCCAGGAAGCCTGTTGCATGAATGCATCTAATAACAATTTGATAGCGCCTGTTGCCAATGGCGATGCACCAAGCCTTGAACAAAATGCACCTAACCCGTTTAACAATAATACCATTATCCGTTACTATCTTCCATCAACAACAAAAACCGCGCAGATGATGATAGTAAATGTAAGCGGCCAGGTATTAAAACAATATACGCTTTCGAGCAAGGGTATTGGCCAAACAACCGTGTACGGCGGCGAGTTGGCAAGCGGCAATTATTTTTATACATTGATAGTTGATGGTAAAAAAGTAGCTACCAAACAAATGGTGCTTTTGCAATAAAAACACATGGCGGGGTGAGTTTTTTACTTAATTCTCGCCCAAACATGTCATCCACTAAATCAAGCCTGTATATCCCTAAATCGGTATTGTAATCCGGTTTTATCGCCCATAGCTTGCGAAAAATTAAAAATCGTGAAAAAAATATGCTTCGCATTCTGCACTTTGGTGATAATAAATATTTCGGATGCACAAAATACATTCCCTCCTGGTGGAAGTGCTGGCATAGGCACTACGTCACCTAATGCTTCTTCTGCATTAGATATAACATCCACCACACAGGGGATTTTAATACCACGCATGACAACTGCAAACAGGAACGCCATTGCAAGCCCCGCCAACGGGTTAATGATATACCAAACAGATGGCGTTGCAGGGTTTTATTACTATGCAGCTACGGCCTGGAAAGCAGTAACTGCAAGCTTGGCCAATGTTTCATTATCTGATCTAAGCATTACTGCCATAAATGCAAACCTGCTACCTAAAACCGATAACCTGTACGATATTGGCAGCAGTACGCTTCGCTGGCGAAATACATATTTATATAACCTGAACTTTGCAGATGCCACTACACAAACAACTGCCTTTGTACCTTATACACCGGGTACCGGCATAAATATAGCAGGTAATACCATAACCAATATATCGCCAACGCAATGGGGAGCTGCTGCCAACAATATTTATTATAATACCGGCAGTGCGGGCTTGGGCACTGCAACGCCTGACACATCTGCCCTGCTTGATATTACTTCTACCGCAAAGGGCATATTGGTACCACGCATGACGGGCGCAAATAAAAATGCCATCGCAAGTCCCGCAACAGGTTTGCTTGTTTATCAAACAGATGGGCCCGCTGGTTTTTATTATTACACAGGCACTGCATGGAAGGCCGTAACCGCCGCTGCATCGCAATGGGCAACAAGCGGTACTAATATTTCTTATATTAATGGCAATGTTGGAGTTGGAACAACTACGCCGCAACAAAAATTGCATATTGCAGGCGGCCTGCGGGTTGATACCTTGTCAAACAATATTGACAGCGGTTTATTGCGGCACAACGCCGCCGGTACTGTGTACAGCCTTAAGTTTACCGGCGATATTACACAAGCGCTGCGCGGCAATGGTACATTCGGGGCTCTACCAAACACAAACTGGTCTTTATATGGCAATGCAAATACCAACACGGATATTAATTTTATTGGCACTACCAATAACCAGCCTTTATATTTTAGGGTTAATAACAAACCCTCCGGACAAATAAACCCAACCAATTACAATACCTCTTTTGGTTATTATTCCTTTGCGGCAAATACAACAGGCATATCCAATACAGTTTTCGGGGACGAAGGATTGCAAAACAATACAACCGGCTACGAAAACGTAGCAATTGGCGATTTCGCGATGCATTCTAATACAATTGGTATTGACAATACAGCAGTAGGGTTTCAATCGGGCAGCTACAATATCAACGGCAGTGAAAACGCTTTTTTTGGTGCAAATGCCGGATTGCAAAACGAAAGCGGAAGCTATAATTCTTTTTTTGGGTATAATGCCGGCACATCAAATACTTCTGCTATTAACAACGCCTTTTTTGGACAATCCTCGGGCGTTTATAATAGTACTGGCCACGACAACACTTTTATTGGTAACGGTGCCGGTTTTAAAAACATTTCCGCGAACAGTAATACATTTGTAGGCAGCTTAAGCGGGTTTAGCAATGCTACAGGCTTCAATAATACTGCCATAGGGTTCCAGGCATTGTATAATAATGTTGGGGGATCGAACAATACTGCAGTCGGCTATTTTGCTGACATGACGGGAGCATATTCAAACTCAACTGCAATTGGCTATTCAGCTTCGGTAACAGCGAGCAACCAGGTGCATATTGGTAACAACACTGTTGCAAGCATTGGTGGTTATAAGGCATGGACAAACCTTAGCGATGGCCGTTTTAAAAAGAATATAAAAGAAAATGTGCCGGGGCTTGCCTTTATAAAAAGATTGCGCCCAATTACTTATACAGTTGACGTGAAAGGTTTAAATAATTATATAAAAGCACCATCTTTAAATTCTTCATCCACGGCAAATGCTTCCAGTGTAAAAACAGCTAATTCATTGCAGGATGATGAAGCCATTGCAGCGCAGGAAAAAGTTATTTCAACAGGTTTTATTGCACAGGAAGTTGAAAAAACAGCCAATGACCTGGGATATGCCTTTGATGGTGTAGATGCCCCAAAAAATAATAATGATGTTTATGGATTAAGGTATTCGGAATTTGTTGTACCGCTTGTAAAAGCGGTGCAGGAGTTAAGCAACACGAACGACAGTTTAAAAAATAAAGTTTATGAACTGCAATCGCAAAACAACAAAATGCAATCGCAGCTCAATAATATACTGCAACAATTGAGCGATCTTAAAACAGCCCAGGAAGCCTGTTGCATGAATGCATCATCAAATATAGCAGCACCTGCTGTTAACAGTGGCGATGCACCACGGCTTGAACAAAATGCACCTAACCCGTTTAACAATAATACTGTCATCCGCTATTATCTTCCATCAACCACAAAAACAGCGCAAATGATGATAGTAAATGTAAGCGGGCAGGTGTTGAAGCAATATACATTAACCAGCAAAGGTGTTGGGCAAACAACGGTTTATGGCGGCGAGTTGGCAAGCGGCAATTATTTTTATACCTTAATAGTGGACGGTAAAAAAATAGCTACCAAACAAATGGTGCTTTTGCAATAAAAAGGCATGGCAGGCAGGCGTTAAGCATAGTTTATAAAAACTGCATCCATAATCAATACAGCAAGTTTACGGCAATATCCCTTAGCCTAAAATTCGGGATAAAATATAATATTGCATCCCGCATGTGGCGGGGCGGCATGTGGCTATTTGGCAGCTTTTTTCTACCATTATTCAGGTTTTTCCGGAACTTAAAGAATCATTATTGTTTACTCACAATTCACATTATCTTACGTAAAAAACATCCCGGCTCTCATATTTTCCTCTCCGCAAATTCTTTTTTACTTCTAACTTCGTAACTCTAAAATCGTACTTGCTATGGCATACTGGCTTGTAAAATCAGAACCTGATACATACAGTTGGGATAAGTTTGTTGCGGACAAACAAACCATGTGGGACGGTGTGCGCAATTACGCTGCGCGCAACAACCTTAAGGCCATGAAAAAAGGCGATGAGGTATTGTGGTACCACAGCAACGAGGGGCTGGAAATTGTGGGCATTGCCAAAGTTGCCAAAGAGCATTACCAGGACCCTACCACAGATGACGAAGCCTGGGTAGTGGTTGACCTTAAGCCTTTTAAAAAAATAAAAAAGCCAGTGAACCTTGAGCAGGTAAAAGCTGATAAACGCCTTACAAATATGGCCCTCGTGCGCTTAGGCCGCCTGTCAGTACAGCCTGTTACTGACGAAGAATGGAAAATAATTATGGAGTTAGGCGGAATGGGGTAGAGGGAGAAGAAGGTTCATGGTTCATAGCTAAAGAAAGTTCAAGAAGTTCACGAGTTCACAAGTTCCGTATAAGGCTTACCCCCTGAAACTTGTGAACCTGTGAATTTTTTTGAACTTTTTTTCGGACTTGTGAACTCTGGAACATTCAAACTATTCCATCCCATGATCTTCACGGAACATCCAAGTTATCCAGCCATTCGAACTACTCATACTTTCTTCGCGAACCGGTGAAGTTGTGAACCCGTGAACTTCCCGAACATCCAGGCATTTAAACTTTTTAAACTCGCTTCACCAACGTGCGAACTCGTGAACGTGTGAACTTCTGGAATTTTTCCCTTCACATGTGACTTCTGCAGAACTTGTGAACTTTTGGAACTTGTGAACTTCTGGAACTCGTGAACGTATGAACTTCCGGAGCCTTTTTTCAAACTCCTCAAACTACCCCCAAAAAAAGGGCCCCGCTAAAGCGGGGCCCTTGTGCAAAAAGTATTTAAAGAAATCTATTTAGTTGTTCTGTACTGTGGATTTGGAGCCGGAACGGTGTTTGGCCCGGTTTCCAATGTTGGCTGCAGGTCAACAGTATTAGCATCGCCTGATTGGCCATAGCTGAAGATAATACGGCTTTCAGAAATACCTTGTTTTTCAACCAGGTACTTAATTACAGCGTTAACCCTATCCCAGCTTAATTGCTGTGATTGTTTGCTGGCCATTGCATAACCGATAACCTTAACATGGCAATTAGGATTAGCCTGCAACTGACCGGCTGCGCCTGTAAGTATTGCCATAGCATCTTTGCTGAGCTTAGCGCTTCCAGCCTTGAATGTTACACTTGGTAAGCTGCTGAGAGCACATGCATTTGCAACAGTTGTTGGCATTGCATTAAGTCTATCGCGCAGTTCTTTACAGCAAGCTGGTTCAGGACATGTACCTACACCATCAGCGTTAACAGGGAAACAGCTTTGCAGTGTTATTTTTTCTTTATCCCTGTAATCAGGTACGCCGTCACCATCTGTATCAAGTGAACGTCCATGTGTATCAACAGGTGCTCCGGCCGGGGTGTTTGGCTCAAGGTCAAACTGGTCAGTAACACCATCACCATCAGCATCAGGAAGAATTGGAGGAGGTATCTTCATGTGCTTAGGAGTATTGATCTCGTTATAAACATAGTTGTTGGGGTTGATCCACCATAAAGGCGCTACATGGGTAGCAAGGTTGCCAATATTCATATTAAACCTTACGGTAGAATATGCCCAAAGGTCTCTAAAATTAGGAGACACAGTACCACCGAACGAACTGGCCTGAACGGCACCGTCTAAATAGTTGCTGCCCACAGCAAACAAAGGCTGTGTAACCCTTTCTTCGAAAGCTAAATTAAATTTTTCGCTCAGTTTAAATGCAATGCCAGCGCCATAGCTCAGGGCATGCATTAAAGTCCAGTCTTTTCTGCCATTTGCCGGGTTACCGGGGTTGGCTGTACCTCCAAACGTAGTTATTGAACCATAAGTTGGAGGATAATAATTATGAAACCCACTACCCTGCCAGGTTTGTACATAATTAGCCACAACATCATACCCTACCAAAGCATAGATATTGGTTTTGGGATTACCCCTGTAATTGCTTATGGTGTTAAGGGATGCTATCGCGTCAACGCCCAGCATGTGCGTAAAGCTTTTCGCAGATGGAAAACCGCGGAACTTGTCATGCGGGATTGAAACGATAGACCCGAGGTAAGATTCCCTTAAAGAAAAAACGTGACCAAGCGCTTCTCTGAGGGAAATGTTGCCCGTGATGCCGCCAATGTAAGTATGGCCAAGGTCATTTTTTGCCAGAATTGAATGGTCGCCAAGAATAAACGCGCTGCCAAACCCGCCGCCTAATTCTATTTGGCTTTTGGGCTTTGCAGGATAAGGATAGGTGTTGTTCTTAAATTCATTGTACTGGGGCATGTGGCTGACTGATACTTTTGATGAATCAAGAATGTATGAGTCACTTGCATCGCTTTGCGTTTGCGCAAACGAGGCGGTTTGTAATAGCCCCAAAAGGGCTAAGACTAAAGCGTACTTTTTGCTTGCCATAGGTGTAATTTTGTTTTGTTGTTTAATGTTTCCCGTTAATAATCCATCACAAATTTAATCATTGGCATCGAAATTCCAAATTTTTGCAATTTATTTTGCCAATTTTTACCCCGTGATTTGTTTTTTAAGACAAATTACCACATTTAAAAGTTGCATCCGCCGTATATATTTTATTTGATGTTATATTGCGGCAAGTTTAAAAATGGAAAAAGCCTTACAAATCATCTCCGCAGAATTATCTGAATTTGAAGATCATTTCAGGGAGGCAGTTAAAAGCAAAGTCCCGCTTCTCGACAGGATAATGCACTACATTGTTAAGAGAAAAGGTAAGCAGTTGCGGCCTATGTTTGTGCTGCTTAGCGCCAGGCTTGGCGGCGAGGTAAACCTTTCCACTTACCGTGCCGCATCACTGGTAGAACTATTACATACCGCAACCCTGGTGCATGATGATGTAGTGGATGATGCCCTTGAACGGCGAAGTTTTTTTTCTATAAACGCGCTTTGGAAAAACAAAATCGCGGTATTGGTGGGCGACTACCTGCTTTCTAAAGGGCTTTTACTTTCGCTTGACAACGCTGATCACAAGGTTTTACAAATAATGTCTAATGCCGTTAAAATGATGAGCGAAGGCGAATTGCTGCAAATAGAAAAAGCAAGAAACCTTAACCTGGACGAAAACATATATTACGAGATAATCAACGGCAAAACAGCATCCCTTCTTGCCTCTGCCTGTGCCGCCGGGGCGTCAACAACTTTTACTGATGATGGTAAAGTTGAGCAAATGAAACTTTTCGGTCAAAAAGTTGGGATGGCTTTTCAACTGAAAGACGACCTGTTTGATTATGGCAACGAGGATGTTGGCAAACCTACCGGTAATGATATAAAAGAAAAAAAAACTAACCCTGCCGCTTATTTATACTTTAAATACCTGCAGCAAACAACTAAAAAGGCAGATCATTTATATTATTAAAAATGAAAATACCGATAAAGAAAAAGTAAAGTTTGTTATAAATGCAGTTGAAGAAGCAGGCGGAATAAAATATGCCCGGCAAAAAATGCTTGCCTTTAAAGATGAAGCTCTTGCCACTTTGTACCAGTTCCCAAAATCAGGTATCAGGGATGCGCTGGAAGAAATGGTTATTTATACTACCGACAGAAATATATAATGCTGAAACGATGGAAAATATTACATGCAGATAATGAAAAGGTAAAGGCTTTATCCCAATCCCTTAAAGTATCCCCTGCAATTTGTAAAATACTTGTATCAAGGGATATTGATACTTACGATAAGGCTAAACAATTTTTCAGGCCGCAGTTATCTTCCCTTCACGATCCATGGCTGATGAAAGATATGCTGAAAGCCGTTAAGCGCATACAGCAGGCTGTAACCGAAAATGAAAAAATACTTATTTATGGCGATTATGATGTGGACGGCACTACTGCTGTAGCCTGTTTTTATCAATTCCTGTTTTCCATTTACCGCAATATTGATTTTTACATCCCTCACAGGTATAAGGAAGGCTACGGCATTTCTAAAGCAGGGATTGACCATGCTATTGCAAATAATTTCACGCTCATCATCTCCCTCGATTGCGGTGTAAAATCTGCAGGCCTTATTAGTTATGCAAAATCTTCAGGCATTGATTTTATAGTTTGCGACCACCATTTGCCTGATGAAGAATTACCGCCTGCCATTGCTATTTTAAACCCTAAACAAACTGATTGCGAATATCCCTTTAAAGAACTTTGCGGCTGTGGCGTTGGCTTTAAGCTGATGCAGGCAATAGCCGATGAAATTGATCTTCCTGCACAATCATATCTCCAGTACCTTGACCTTGTAGCAACAGCCATTGCTGCCGACATTGTGCCCATTACCGGCGAGAACAGGATATTAAGTTTTTATGGGCTTAAAAAAGTAAATGAACACCCGTGTACAGGTATAAAGGCGCTGATACAACTGGCAGGCTTACAAAAACAATTAAGTATAAACAATCTTGTTTTTGTGGTTGCGCCACGAATTAATGCCGCGGGACGAATGGATGATGCCCGAAAGGTTGTTCAGTTGCTGATAGAAAAGGATATGGACAAGGCACTTACCTATGCCGAAATGCTGCATAACGATAATACCGACAGGAAGGAGGCCGATAGCAGTACAACAGAGGAAGCCTTAAGTATTATAAAGAATGATACAGACCTGATAACACGAAAAACAACGGTTGTTTTTCGCGGCCACTGGCATAAGGGCGTGGTTGGCATAGTGGCATCCCGGCTGATTGAAAATTATTACAGGCCTACGGTAGTATTAACCCGCAGCGGGGATGTAATTGCAGGCAGTGCGAGAAGTGTGGCTGGTTTTAATTTATATGAGGCCATTCATGCATGCCGCGAACATTTATTGGGGTATGGCGGCCATTTTGCCGCAGCAGGCATGACAATGCTGCCCGAAAAATTAGCTGCCTTTTCACTGGAGTTTGAAAAGGTGGTTTCAGAAATTATTACAGAAGAGCAGCTTGTACCTGAGATAGCAGTGGATGCAGTGATTGAATTAAAAGAATTGTCTGAACCTTTTAATAATATCGTTTGCCAGATGGAGCCTTTTGGGCCTGAAAACATGCGGCCTGTATTTCTTGCAAAAAATGTTATTGAAACCGGTTATTCAAAAATTTTAAAAGAACAGCACATCCGTTTTGTAATAAAACAAAATAATGCAACCTATACCGGGATAGGTTTTAATATGGCTGATAAATTTGCCATGCTTCAAATGCAGCAACCTCTTGATATTATTTTTAGTATTGAGCTGAATGAATGGAATGGAGAAAAAAATATTCAATTGAAAGTGATTGATCTTAGGATTGCGGGAGCTTAGCGCCGGTTTTAAAGCCGGGCTCATTTAGTTAAGGAAAAAAGGGTTGTAATTTTTGGATTATTGAACCCCTTACAGGGGTTCATGAAGCGATTTTACCTGCAACCCCCGGATAAAATCCGGGGCTATTCAAATTCAACCCCGTTGGGGTTGATTGTCATGCTACATTGAACATTTTGACATTTCTTCCAACCCTTATATTCTATAAATAAATTGAACTAAACAACATTGAGCCGTCCGTACCGGCACGGGCGGACTTTAAAGCCGGGTTAGGTTAAACAACTCCTCACCGCACTCTCTCTAAAAATCTTTGTAAAAATTATACAATCCGGTTTTTATACCAATGCTGAAATAAAAATCTGATTCCGCGGTATTGGGTGAGGTGTGCTTGCGGTAAACCAGGTCGGCCTGTACCCCCAGCCTGTTTTTTGGGTTAATAAGATAACCTATTGTTGCCTGGTTATAAAAATATTTATTTTTTACTCCCTGTAAAGTGGTGCTGCCGAATGTTGGGCCATTTGTGCCGGTTAGGTCGCCTGCCCAAAGATCGTACCCTATAGGATAGGATAGATCTGCAGGCTGCTCGCCGCGAATGGTAAACAATGTTTCCAGGCTGCCATACCATCTTTTATTATTGTACAGAAACATGGAAATAAATTCATGAAAATTGGCCCCGAACGGGTCGGCCAGCGCCTGGTTATCGTGGGTGTAGTTTATGCCTGGTTTATCAAACCCATGCGTATAGGTATAAGGCCTTACACCATCCCATTCAAAGCGCCAGGATAAGCCTTTAACATCAAAGATGTCTTTATTCCAAATGCCTAATTGCAAGGCATATTTATTGCCAAAATCCTGTGCATGATGTTTGATGGATGCTGTTAAGTTAAGGTCGTCAATACCTACCTGGCCATACAAAAACCCTTTTTTATATATATGATATTTGTATGTTAACCCTAAAAATGCATTGTCAGGCGAGCCTACTGCATACTCTACCGGGCGCATTAAAATTATCGGGTTAAGGTATTGCACATCAAAGCCCCTGTGAATAGTAGTATCTTTTGCGTAAAATATTATATTGTCAAATATGCCAAGCTGAAATTTTTTGGAAAAATTTATGCCCAATAAGTGCATCACGCTATACTTGCGTTGGTCGCTTCCATCCACCTGGTATCTAGGGTTATCCAGGTTTGTATAAAGTACATTATAAGTAATCCTCCAGTACCTTGCCTGCAGCCTTACATAAGGATAATTTGATGAATTGTCAGATAAAAGCAGGCTGCGGTAACCATCGCCAATAAAATTCTTTCCGTTACCCACGCTTATTAAAAAATGACTGCTGGGCAAATAAGTAAGATTGCCCGTAAACTGCGAAAAAGCATATCCGCCGTTTGATGTAAACGTGCCCTGCCCTTTACCCAATGCATAGCCCTGGTTGCTTTGAATGTAGTTGTTTAAATAATTAGGGAAACGGTCGTAGCTGTAAACATAAGCAGCGCTATAAGATAGCTTATCATCAACAGTGCCTTGTATATGAATGCCCGCAGCCACCTGGTATAATGTGCTGCCGCCTTCTTTTTCTTTACCAATTGCTGCATCTGCATAGGGATCTATGGCAAAAACACTGTTATTGCCATTAGCCTGTATCCAGTTATTTGTACCCAGTTGCTTTAAAAAATACCCGTTCGGGTCACCGGCGCTAAGGCCAAAAGCGCTGTCTGCAAGTTCTTTCTTTTCTTTATTAAAAAATCTCTTGTACTCCAGCCAGTCGGTTGACCTGAATGCTGTAAAAACAGCGGTATCAGCTTCAAGTGTTATTTCGTTAAACCTTTTTTGCACTTGCTGGTCAAGCGGAATACTTTGCGAGTATGATATTTTATAAGATACCAGTAATAATATAATCAGCGCTTTTTTCATGATCGTCAAAATAGTTGATTTCAGTATTGTTTTTCCATTAAAAATCGTAGAATAAACTTCTGAACGACATTCGTATTCCTATATAAATTATTTTATCTGTATATTTAAATATATCGCTGCTTTCGCGCCTGTAAGTAAACCCTGCTTCAATACGTAAGTTGGTTGCGGCGTTTAGTATGTATGCAATTCTAAGGTCGCCGTAATAAATTTTTGCCGGTATGCCCTGCCCTGTTGAAACATTATCAGTTACTGAATTTGTTGACAGCGGCAGAAAAATATTGTGCCCGTAATTTGCAGCGCCCGTATCTGCCCCATAGCTCGCTATAAACGCTTCGGCCCTGAACCAGAAACTTTTATAACTGTACGATGCAACAAATATCCCTTCTTTAAAATTAGCACCTAAAGGATGGGCAAGCGGCTGGTTGGTGTTTGTATAATTTACGTCGCTGGAGTTGCCCTGGTAAGTATAGGGCCTTACCGTATTAAATTCAATATCAACATTCAGGTTTTCAAGATTAAATATATTTCCCGACCTTAAACCAAGCTGGAGGCCTGTACGGTTTTGCCACGAAGATGAACTGCCCAATTCGTTTATAATATACTGGCCGTATGCAAAAGTGCGCGCAGCAATCTTGTATTTCGCATTAAAACCAACCATATCATAGTTTGATACACCCGACGGAGACTGGCTGCCATGGGCAAAAATAAGAGGGCTTAAAAGCGAAGGGCTTATATCTTTTTGCCGGATAGAGTCGTGCGTTTGATCGGGCCATATTACAGATTCAAATACGCTGAGCGACAGGTTTTTAGTGGTTTTCCAGTCAAGAACATAGGTTTGCGCCCATTTTCGGAAATAACCAAGGTTATTATTTTCGTGGGTATTAACGTCACTAATGTATTGCGACCACATTACGGAATACTGAAACTTATTAAAAGTAAAAGAAGCGCGGAAATAGGGATAATTATACGACCAGTCAGACAATAAAAGTGAACGGTACCCATCACCAATAAAATTTTTACCATATCCAAGGTCGAATAGCAATACCTTATTGGGTATATAAGTTATTTTTGCTGAAGAAGAGCTAAAGTCGAAGCCGGTGCCATCCCCAATATTTTTATAGCCGTCAAGGCCCGGAATAACTTTATACTGCCGTATAAAGCTATCAATATATCCCCCAAACTTGGCCTGGTTTTCGTAAAACGCAGTTTCAAAATAAACCTTGGTACCAATGTTTCCGGATATCTCGTAACCCCTTGTATCCATCCCCGGCATCTTTGTGTTTATTACTTTTGCCCCAATTCGTTTATTATAGCGGCTGCTTTTTCCAATATATTCATCCACTATAAAATCGCCGTAAATATTAAAACCCGGTGTTTGAACCTGCAGCAAGTGTTCCTGGAAAAATTTTCTGTTAAACCATGGGCCGGTTTTAACAGGCAGCAAGGTATCGGTATAAATAACAGGTTTCCAAATAGTATGCAGTTCGGTGTCTGCATTATACAATTTTTGCTCATCATAACTATTATAGGTACGCAGCCTTACATCATCCTGCGCACGGCACGTATTGCAAACAATTACCAGGGGTAACAATAAAACTAAAAGGTATCTCAGATAAAAAAAAGCTGAAGCAAATATTAGTTTTGATGATTGCATTAGCGTTATTGTTTAAACTTTATAAAAGTAATGAGTTATACCTTAATAACAAGGACTTAGAGGAAGAATTGTGCATTGCTGAAGTAAAATAAATAAGCCGGAGTGATTGATCATTAAATTATTTTACTGAACCGGTGTAGAGGCAACAACTATCTAATTAAAACAACTGAACTATATTAAATAAAAAATATCATACACTTGGCAAGCATGGTTAATAAGCCTGCTCGTCACCCCTGAATATATTTATAATGGTCATAATTATTATCCTTATATCCAGCATTGTTGACCATCTTTCCATATACCAAATATCATATTCAACCCTTTTTTCCATTGATTCTATATTTATCGTTTCGCCCCTGTAACCATTTACCTGCGCCCAGCCTGTAACGCCCGGTTTTAAAAACTGGCGAACCATATACTTATTAATAAGGGCGCTATATTTTTCAGTGTGCTTGAGCATGTGCGGCCTTGGGCCCACTACGCTCATATTTCCTATAAATACATTAAAGAATTGCGGAAACTCATCCAGGCTTGTTTTTCTTAAAAAAGCACCGAGGCGGGTAATACGGTTGTCACTCTTTGAAGCCTGCAAAATATCACTGTGGCCATTAATCTTCATGCTTCTGAATTTATAGCACCAAAAAGGTTTATTATCTCTCCCTGAACGCAACTGTTTAAAAAATACCGGCCCTTTGGACTCTAATTTTATCAGTAGTGCTATTATGGGCAATAACCATGATAAAATAAACAAGATCATAAAGCTGCTGAATGCTATATCAAATAATCTTTTTTTAATACGGCTCTTCAACTCCTGCAGGGGTTCAAATCTCAGGCTTATAACAGGAAAATCACCTAAATACTGTATGGGCGGGTGATTGAGGCCAGGCGTTGATACTTTTATGTTTGGTACAAATTTTACCCTTACACAATTGCGGTCTGCAAACTCTACCAGTTTTATAACCTCATCATGCTGTTCGGGTAATATGGTGGAATAGATTTCCTGTATATTGTTCTCAATGGCAAAATCAATGCATTGTTCTATAGAGCCAACAATATTTCCATTCTCATTAACAGAATAATATTCTGAACCATTGTCAAAAAATCCTTCAAATGAATAAATATTGTTATTGCCCTGGAAATATTTGGCAAGTTCAACACCGGTTTCATTATAGCCTACTATCGCAATTTTTTTATGCAATTTTGATTTTACGATAAATTCAGAGATATAGGTAAAGAAAAAGCGGCTTATACCAAAGAGTGTTATTAGCATGCCGTAACAAACAATAAAAAACTTTTTTTCGTGTATGGCGGTACCTAAAACAAATAACGCCACCGCAAAAACCACGCATTGCGCTATTAATATTTTAACGCTTTTACGATAAAGCTCCTCGATGCCCGAAAATGTTTTACTTGAATATAAGCGGGTTAATGCTGCAGATATTAACCAGGTAAGATTAAAAAGCACGAGAAGTTTAAAACCCTCGCTGCTTAACAACGGCCACTTTGATAATGCGAAAAAATTGTACGCAATAAGAAATGAGAAATTAAAGATAACGAAGTCGCTAACCAAGAATACCAAACGGTGAAAATAGGAATAGCTTTTTTGCCCCATGCTCATAGAATTGTTCTTTTAATTTTTTAAATTAAAATCTTGTCTCGTCCGTCTTTTTTCATTTGGCGAAATCAACCAGCTCAAATCCAAAAAAAATCTATGGGGGAAACCTTTAGTGTGAACGAAAGTATAAAACTTATTCTATTTAACAAAGCATTTATTAAAAAAATATTAAACAAAAAATAAATACTTAATAGTATAGTAAACACATAGGATTAACATAAATTGAGTACAATTATTGGTTTCAGTCTATGCTTAATTTTTTAAACCCAAAAGAGTAGCATTTATTTTATTTTTTGCAGGTATGTACCGTACCCGCTCTTTGCGTATTGCGTGGCCAGGTCCATTAATTTATTGCGGTCAATAAAACCCATGCGGTAGGCAACTTCTTCTATACAGCCGATCTTTTGCGACTGGCGCTTTTCTATCACTCTTACAAACTCGCTTGCATCATTTAATGAATCAAATGTGCCGGTATCAAGCCATGCCACGCCCCTGTTCATAACACCAACCTGTAATAACCCCTGTTCAAGATAAACCCTGTTTACATCTGTAATTTCATACTCGCCACGTGCTGATGGTTTAATGTTCTTTGCAATTTCCACTACCGTGTTATCGTAAAAATATAAACCGGGTACAGCGTAATTAGATTTTGGCTGGTTAGGCTTTTCTTCAATAGATAATGCTTTGAAGTTTTCATCAAATTCGACCACGCCGTAACGCTCGGGATCACTTACTTCGTATGCAAATATAGCAGCGCCTGATACGTTGTTAAACGATTGCACCAACTTGCTAAACCCTGCACCATAAAAAATGTTATCTCCCAATATCAAAGCCACCTTATCATTCCCAATAAATTCTTCCCCTATTACAAAAGCCTGTGCCAGCCCATTGGGCCTTTCCTGTACGGCATAAGTAAATGAACAGCCTATCTCAGAGCCATCGCCCAATAGCCGTTTAAACTGGACTGAATCTTCGGGGGTGGTGATGATGAGGACTTCTTTTATTCCGGCAAGCAACAAAACAGAAAGCGGGTAATATATCATTGGCTTATCATACACAGGCATAAGCTGTTTGCTGATGCCTTTTGTAATTGGATAAAGCCGCGTGCCTGAGCCACCTGCGAGAATAATTCCTTTCATTGGTTAAATTTTATAAGGTTTCAATAAGTTGTTGCAAACCCGGGTTAACTTTATCTTTTTCAGATAATATCAATTCTTCTGCTGGTAATTTCCAGTCTATACCCAATTGCGGGTCGTTATAAATAAGGCCTGATTCTGCCTGTTTGTTATAGTAATTATCGCATTTATAAAAGAAAACGGCTGTTTCGCTTAGCACTACAAAACCATGCGCAAAACCTCGCGGGATGAAGAATTGTGTTCTTGAGGTTGCCGTTAGCTCTACACCAAAATGCTGCCCGAAAGTGACAGAGCCTTTTCTAAGGTCAACGGCTACATCCCAAACAGCGCCCTGTAATACACGTACCAATTTTGCCTGTGCATGATCGCCTTTTTGAAAATGCAAGCCCCTTAAAACGCCTCTGGTTGATGAAGACTGGTTATCCTGTACAAACTCAACATCTATCCCGGATTGTTTATAAAATGTTGCACGGTTAAAGCTTTCAAAAAAATATCCCCGGCTATCCTCAAACAAATCATCATAAATAACATAACAACCCGGCAGCGGGCTTTGTTCTACTCTCATATTTACCTGTTGCTGTATTGTGTTTGGTAATATTTTTGGTAATCGCCGCTGGTTACATGCTGCAGCCATTCAGTATTTTGCAGGTACCAGTCAATTGTTTTGCTAAGGCCCTCTTCAAAAGTTACGGAAGGTTCCCAGCCAAGCTCTTTGTTTATTTTGGTTGCATCAATAGCATATCTAAGGTCGTGGCCCGGCCTGTCTTTCACGTAAGTTATCAATTGTTCGCTGGTACCAGGCGGCCTGCCAAGTTTTTCATCCATTAAGCTGCACATCATTTTTACAAGGTCAAGGTTTTTCCATTCATTAAAACCGCCTACATTGTAAGTCTCTTTGTCCTTCCCATGATGAAAAACAACATCTATGGCCCTTGCATGGTCTATTACAAACAGCCAGTCGCGTGTGTTTTCCCCTTTCCCATATACGGGCAGCGGTTTATTGTTAATGATATTATTGATAAATAGCGGAATAAGCTTTTCAGGAAAATGGTTGGGGCCATAGTTATTGGAGCAATTGGTAATTACAAATGGCAGGTGATATGTTTCGCCGTACGCCCTTACAAAATGGTCTGATGCGGCCTTACTTGCAGAATAAGGCGAATTGGGGGAGTATGGCGTTGTTTCGGTAAACAAACCTTCAGCGCCAAGGGTACCATAAACTTCATCCGTGGAAACATGATAAAAACGGTGGCCTTCCATATCTTTTTTCCAGTGCTCTTTTGCAATATTCAACAGGTTAACCGTACCCGCGATATTGGTATAAATAAAATCCATTGGGGAGAGAATAGAACGGTCAACATGCGATTCTGCCGCCAGGTGTATAACATCAGAGGCATTATATTTTTCAAATATGGCCTTAATTGTTGGGGCATCAAGAATATTTGCTTTTTCGAAAATATAATTAGGCTGCCCCTCAATATCAACCAGGTTTTCAAGGTTGCCCGCATAAGTAAGGGCGTCAACGTTAATGATCTTGTACTCCGGGTATTTTGTTACAAATAAACGCACTACATGTGACCCAATAAACCCGGCGCCCCCGGTGATAATAATAGTTTTTGACATTCTTAGAATATTGTGAAGGTGGTGTTTGCATATTAAAAATAATCCGGGCAAATATATTGCATCGCTTTATTTAACCATTGTAATTTTAATAAAATCTTTCATTAAGCAGGCTGCTTTGCAAAATCAGCGCCTGTAAAGCTTAGCGGAAGCAGTATTGATACCGTGGGGATTATAATTATTTTTCCGCTTAAACCGGCCATTATTAATCTTATGGGCTGGTTGCCCCTTTCTTCGTATTCCTGCAGGGTTTGCCTGCAAATGCCGCAGGGTGAAACAGGGTGGCCGCTTTGCCCGTTCAAATTATTATAGCTTACTGCAATGGTTTGTACAGGTATTTTTGGATATAAAGATGATGCCGCCGATAACAACACCCTTTCGGCACAAATACCCGTGGGGAAGCTTGCATTTTCCTGGTTAGTGCCGGTTACAATTTTGTTGTTCTGCAGCCTGGCAGCAGCACCCACTAAAAAATTCGAATAAGGGGCATAAGCATTTACGGTTGCCTTTCTTGCTTCGCCTAAGAGCAGCGCATCTTCTTTGGTTAATTCATTTTCGCTTTCAAACTCCTGGTAAATAAAACTGTTTTGTTGTTCTTTCATAGTAAGCTATTTGAAGATCCGGCTACAATCTTACAGACTTGTTACTGCTGCAATTTTTCAATAAACCCTTCAATAAATTTTTGCAGGTCGTTCACTTTGGTCAGGGGCAGCGTTTCCCTCCGGTCAAAAACATCATGATAAGCCTTTATGCCGCCCAAAGTATAAAAGAAAAATGAAGGTACCCCTTTCTCTGTAAAAAAGTAATGGTCGCTATTAGCTGCTTTACCCCTTGGGTTTACAGCGGCTAAATAATGGCCTGCGTTATTAATGTTCTGCATATATTGAAACTCTTTTGGAAATTCAGTGGCGTTAACTACCGTTATACCATCCTCCCCCGTTCCTTCCAGGTCGAGGTTTAAGAGAAACCGGATATTTTTTAAAGGTACAAGGGGATGTTCGGTAAAGTATTTTGAACCGAGTAACCCCGGCTCCTCCCCTGCAAAAGAAATAAAAGCGATTGAATAAGCCTGCGGGTGCGCTGCATAATAATGTGCAAGGCTTAATAAAACACTTGTGCCGCTTGCATTATCGTTCGCACCCGGAAAATATACTTCGCTGCCCATACCCCCAAGATGATCGTAATGGGCTGTTATAAAAATAAATGAAGCGGGCGTAACCGTGCCTTTTACATAACCGCAAATATTGGCGGCATTAAATTTTTTATTCAATACATTTTCAATATTAACCGTTAGCTGTTTTGGCAATTCTTTAAACCGCGTTTCATCAACCATTATGCCTGTATAATCGGCCACGGTTGGGGCAACATCCCAGGTAAGCTTTTTTTCAAGCGTTACCACCACCCTGTTTACCGGGTCTATAAAATGGATACTGTCCTCCTGGGTTAAGGTACCGGACGCATTCACCGTCCTGCTTTCGGGTGCTACAATAAAATCTTTGCCTGCTTCAAGCCTTACGCCATTTATAGAAAGATCCATTTTACCGGGAAATGTATTTACAGGATATGAAAAGTTTTGAAGATAATCTTTGCCGTCCAGCGGAAGTAGCCCCTCCTGCTTAAATTGGTTGCTTATAAAATCCTGCGCTTTATGCATGCCGTTGTTGGTATAGCCCCTGCCCCAAAAATAGGGCGAAGCAAGCGTGTCAACCATTTTACGGATAAATAAAGAATCCTGGCTATGTGCGCCGTAGATACAAAATAATAAGACGGGTAAAAGGGCTTTTTTCATATCGTTTTTTGAGAGTTGTGATCGCTTAAGGACTGTCTAAAAATTTGTTTAAGAATATACTTTGGCTAAAGCCAATATTTCTGCTTTTATTTAACCCCAGCTTTAAAGCTGGGGTTAATTGAAGAAGGTGCGAACGGCTTTAGCTAAAGTGCATCCAGACTGCCGTAGATATTTTATATCCAGAGAGTCAGTTAGATGCTAAGTTATTTAATAATACTAAAAAGCCTGTTCCAGCGCGGGCCATTATTCCAGCTAAACCAAATTAACGATGCTCTGCCCACAATATTTGTTTCCGGCACAAAACCCCAAAAACGGCTGTCCTGGCTGCGGTGGCGGTTATCGCCCATCATCCAGTAATAATTATATTTTATTTTATACGTATTTGTCTCCTTTCCGTTAATAATGTATTTGCCGTTTTGTTCAACCAAAGTATTGCCTTCATAAGTAGTTATAAGGCGGCGGTATAAAGCGATATTAGCCGGGGCCAGTGTAACAATTTCTCCTTTTTGGGGAATATGAACAGGGCCATAATTATCGGGCGTCCAGGGAAAATTATTAAGGTCGAATGGAAAAACATCGCCTTCATTTAACGGCATCTCCCTTATGCTTATAAAATTGGGTTGCTTTTTTATTGTTTCAGCCTCCCCCGGCGTTAAATTCATCGTGTATATATTATCAGCCTGCCTGAGAAATTCTTTTTGGTCGGGTTTAGTGGTATCTATACCCAATTGCCGCCTGGCAAAACCTTCAGGAAACGGCGCGCCGTTTGTTTCTACCACATAATCAGTTTGAGAGGCAGGGGGAATATAAGCAGGCTGGTTATTTATAAACAGTTTACCGTTAATCACCTGTATATTGTCACCCGGAATACCGGTGCAGCGTTTAATATAATTATCCGTTTTATCCATAGGGTGCACAAGAATATTGTGATGGTCTGCCTGCAGCGCAGCACGGTCGCCATTATAAACTTCTCTCAATACATCATAGTATAATTGATGGGTGCCATAATCGGCTTCGTTAATAATAGTATCCCCAACTGGTACATTAAATACCACGACATCGTTGCGCTTAATTTGGCTAAAGCCAGGAAAGCGTTTATAAGGCAACTGCAGCCATTTTACATAAGAAGGTATCGTTTCAGAAAATGGCATGATATTGTGAACAAAGGGGAAGCTTAAAGGAGTAATTGGTATGCGGGGCCCGTAACTCATCTTGTTCACAAAAAGAAAATCGTTTACAAGCAGGGTTTTTTCCATGCTTTCTGAAGGAATAGTATAGGCTTCAAAAATAAATGTGCGTATAATAGTAGCAGCTACTATGGCAAATACAGCGGCATCTGCCCACTCGCGGGCCGGCGATTTTTTATACTGCCTTAAAACCTGGTGGCCGCCCCAATGCACTTTTTTTGAAAATCCCAGGTAAGGAAAGTAAATAAATGGAAGAAAAACAACTGCAAAATGATCTGCGAAACTGAACCTGCCAAAATGCATAGAGAACATAATGGCTATCCATACAGTAATAACCTGCCCGGCAACAGGGATGAACTGCAGCCAGAACCAAATGCGCCGTAACCCGCAAACATTTACAATACACCAGGTATTATAAATTGGTATAAACGCCTTCCAGCCCGGCAGCCCGGCTTTTTTAAACATGCCATATAAACCGATATGCCAGCCAATTACACCAATTATAAATATTAGCCAACCCATAGTTTTATTTTGAAAGTGGCAAAAGTACCATTATAAACCGCCCTGCAAAATGCGGCGTGGGAAAGTTTTGATAAATGAAGAAAGGATTTATAGTATATAAGATGAATATAGAATGAGAAACAATTAAGTATGAGGATGACTATCTGCAAAAACAACAATAGTTTCTGAGAGATGGCCATCCCGCATGTGCGGGACATGCCATCACACAATATCCTTGATGCGCTTCGCCATGACGAGACACTTTATTTTAGCAGCTTACTTATTGTGCAATTATTTAATTGACCTGAACATCCTGCTAAAACGTGGCCCGCCATTCCAGCTAAACCATATAAGCGATGCCTTGCCCACAATACATGTTTCGGGTACAAATCCCCAAAACCGGCTGTCCTGGCTGTTATGCCTGTTATCCCCCGTCATCCAGTAATAGTTGTACTTTATGGTGTAAGAAGTGGCTGGCTGGCCATTGAGTATATATTTTCCACCCTGGTAATCCAGCGTATTGCCTTCATAAGTAGTTATAAGGCGTGTGTATATCGCTACATTATCGGGCGTTAAGGCAATTACCTCGCCCTTTTTAGGAATATGAACAGGGCCAAAATTATCTATCGTCCATGATGCGCTTGCCGGGGTATAGGGAAAGTATGGCCTGTCGTGCGGGAATAAAGCGATGGCAACTTTTTTACCAATAAATTTTTCCACAATATCTTTTTCGCCGGGTGTCATGTTTACTACAGCGTAGCCTGAATCAGGTGGCAATTGGCCGGCTGTAGTATTGATACCTGTTTTATCATTAAGGTCTTCAACGGTAGTAAATTTACCCATCGTAGGTACACTATAATCTATCTGCGACTCGGGCGGGATGTACGCGGCCTGGTTATTTACAAATAGTACACCGTTTATAAACTGTATATTATCACCCGGAGTACCTGTACAGCGTTTAATATAAAAATCTGTTTTATCCATTGGATGCACTATAATGGGGTATTGCTCAAAAAGTGCTTCCCTGTCCCCATTGTAGGGAGACTCGCGCAGTACATCATAATACAGGTTTTTGGAGCCAAACTCCGGTATTATGGTATCGCCTTCGGGTACATTAAACACTACCACGTCGTTTCGCTTTAGAGTGGTAAAGCCGGGAAGGCGTTTATAAGGTAATTCTACCCATTTAAGATAGGACGGCGTGGCTGTAGTAAATGGCATTACATTGCTCACAAACGGAATACTTAATGGCGTCATAGGTATGCGTGGCCCGTAGCTGAGCTTATTAACAAAAAGAAAATCGTTAATAAGCAGGGTTTTTTCCATACTCTCGGATGGTATTACAAACGCGTCAAAAACAAAGGTGCGTATAATGGTTGCAGCCACTATAGCAAACACAGCAGCATCCGCCCACTCGCGTGCAACTGATTTTTTATAATGCTTTAATGCATCGCTGCCACCCCAGCGCACCTCTTTGGAAAAACCAATATAAGGCAGGTAAATAAAGGGCAGGAAAACGGCAACGGTATGGCTTAAAAAGCCCACCTTGCCAAAATGCATGATAAAAATAATGGTTATCCAAATAGTGGTAAACTGCCCCACAATAGGTATCAACTGCAACCAAAACCATATTGGTTTTATTTTGCAAATTTTCACTATTTCCCAGGTGGTATAAAAAGGCACTAACGCTTTCCAGGGTTCTATCCCTGCCTTTTTAAACATACCGTACATGCCAATTCGCCAGCCTATTGCACCAAGTATAAATATTATCCATCCCATATTTGCAGTTTATAAGTGGGCAAAAATAGGATTATAAACGGCCTTGCAATAGGTAAGGGCAAAAAGTTTTCTTAAATGAGGGAGAAGTCCGAAGACGGGAAGTCCGAAAGTCCGCATAAGTCAGGAAGCCAGAAAGAATCTGCCTTTAGTTTTTAGTGGACTTGTCTTTCCAACTTTGGCGCTCCAGCTTTCTATGTATCATATGGCCAAATTAAATTAAAACCTTGCCCGCTAAAAGAGCTTTTGAGGAGTATAATGGGTGTATAATGTGTAAATAATCGTTTTAGGCATTGATTACGTCTCTTGATAGGTCTGATGCCGGGTAATTAAAAATAGAAACATTATAATGGCCTAACAATTCGGCGAATGTCCTTTTACTCAAACCGGCAACTTCTGCTGCCTGCCCGAGTGAAAGTTTACCCTCTTCATAAAGACGCGCAGCTAACAACATTGCTAAGTCTCTACTATCCAGGTCTAATGAGTCTGGTATATTAAGTGTTACTGTTTTCATTAGCCAAATGTACAAAAAATTGAAGAATACTCAATATAGCCTGGCGCTTAAGTCAAAGAGGCAGGGTTGCAGTTTGATAAACCCTAAATTAAATGATTGTTATATATCGCAATGACTTATTGGCCCCACAACTTACTGACCATTGCATTTATTTCACCATCCCCTTTATCTCATTCAATTTCATTAAAGCTTCTACGGGTGTAAGGCGGTTGATGTCTATGGTTTCAAGTATTTTGCGCAGGCTGTCAAAAGTTTCGCTGTGCGCATCAAAAATAGAGAGTTGCATTTGCGGCGTGGATAAGGTTTTAACCTTGCCTTGTGTGTTTTTTACTTTTGGCCCAATCGCCTCTTCTTTCTGACTTCCTGACTTACTTACATCCTTACTTTCGGTCTTTCCGTCTTCCCAACTTTCGGACTCTTCTTCCACGTGCTTCTCTTCTAATTGTTTTAAAATTTCATTTGCCCTCTCTACAAGCTCCGGCGGCATCCCCGCCATTTTTGCAACATGAATACCAAAGCTGTGGGTACTTCCACCGGGGGCAAGCTTGCGGAGGAAAACAATTTTATTGCCTACTTCTTTGTTGGTGATGTGATAATTTTTTACACGCGGCAACTTATTTTCCAGTTCGTTCAGTTCGTGGTAATGCGTGGCAAATAATGTTTTTGGCGCGCATGGTGAAGCATGTAAATATTCTACAATACTCCAGGCAATGGAAATACCATCATAGGTAGATGTGCCACGGCCTATTTCGTCCAGCAAAATCAAACTGCGTTGGGAGAGGTTATTGATGATGCTGGCAGTTTCATTCATCTCCACCATAAAGGTGCTTTCGCCACCGCTCAGGTTGTCGCTGGCGCCCACACGGGTAAATATTTTATCCGTCAATGGTATTCTTGCAGATGATGCAGGCACAAAACTTCCTGTATGTGCCATTAAAGTGATGAGTGCACTCTGCCTTAGCAACGCGCTTTTACCACTCATATTCGGGCCGGTTAAAATAATTACCTGCTGATCCTGCGGGTTAAGATAAATATCATTGGCTATATACTGCTCGCCCGTTGGCAGATTGCGCTCAATTACCGGGTGGCGGCTGTCTTTAAGTTCCAGTTCAAGGCCATCATGCATTTCCGGTTTTTTATAGTTGAACTGCAATGCGTTCCCGGCAAAACACAGCAGGCAGTCCAATATGGCAAGCACATTTCCGTTTACCTGTATCGGCGCGATGTAATCCTGCAACTCTATCAGCAGCTTATCATACAATTCAAGCTCAATGGCCATTATCTTGTCTTCAGCACCCGTAATTTTTTCTTCATATTCCTTAAGCTCAGGAGTGATATACCGCTCCTCATTGGCCAGCGTTTGTTTACGCATCCAGCTTGCAGGCACTTTATTTTTATGGCTGTTTGTTACTGCCAGGTAATACCCAAATACATTGTTGAAACTTATTTTCAATGTAGTAATACCCGTACTTTCTGCTTCGCGCTGTTGTATGCCTATGAGGTATTCTTTGCCCCCGCTCGCAATGTTACGCAACTCATCAAGCCCTGCATGCACACCTTCTTTTATCACACCGCCTTTTGATGCCATGGCAGGTGGCGCATCAGTAATGGTTTGAAATATTTTTTGAGAAATATAACTGCAGGCATTCAATGCATCACCCAGCCTCTTTAAGTATTCGTTCCCCGACGCCGCGGCCTGTTGTTTAACCTGCTCCGTGTATTGTAACCCTTTTGCAAGATGCACCACTTCACGCGGGCTTATCTTTTTTGCGGGTATCTTGCTCACTAATCTTTCTATGTCGCCGCATTGTTTTATAATGTTTTGCAGGTGCTTTCTAAGGTCAACTTCTTTAATAAAATACTCCACCAGGTCTAACCGCTCTGTTATTTTTTTTATATCACGCAAGGGTAATAACATCCATCGCCTTAATAGCCGCGCACCCATTGGGCTTACCGTGTTATCCAATACTTTTAATAAATTGTTGCCATCGCCGTTACCACTGCTTAATAGTTCAAGGTTGCGGATGGTAAAACGGTCCATCCACAAAAAATCATCTTTCTCTATTCTTTGGATGGAATTTATATGCTGCAGGTTGGGGTGCTCTGTATCTTTCAGGTAATGTAATATGGCGCCCGCCGCAACAATACCATTGTGCATATTCTCTATACCAAAACCTTTTAGCGAATGTGTTTGAAAATGCTTAAGCAGGCTTTCGGTAGCAAACGTTTCATCAAATATCCATCCCTCCAAAGTATAGGTATAGAACTTTAACCCGAACTGCTCTTTAAAATGTTTTTGAAAACTGCGCTGAAAAACAACTTCTGCCGGCTTTAAGCTTTGCAGCAGTTTATCTATGTATTCATAATTGCCTTCAGCTACAAAAAACTCACCGGTTGATATATCTAAAAAAGCAATACCACATTCATCCCCGTTAAAATGAACAGCCGCTAAAAAATTATTGCTGTTATGTTCCAGCAGTTTGTCATTGGTGGCAACACCGGGCGTGACCATCTCCGTAACGCCGCGCTTTACAATACCTTTTGCCAGTTTAGGGTCTTCAAGCTGGTCGCAAATGGCCACGCGGTAACCGGCCTTTACCAGTTTATGCAAATACGTGTCCAGTGCATGATGCGGAAACCCTGCAAGCTCAGATGACGATGCAGCCCCATTATTCCTTTTCGTTAATGTAATACCCAGCACCTGCGAAGCAATAATGGCATCCTGCCCAAATGTTTCATAAAAATCCCCCACCCTGAACAACAGGATGGCATCAGGGTATTTTTGCTTAATAGCCCTGTGCTGCTGCATGAGTGGTGTATCTTCCGCTGCCTTTGCCATTAGCGGCAAATATAACGCAAGGGTTTAAAGCGGCGGGGATTACTAAAACGGGTGGGGATAAAATGTTGAGGGAAGATTGAGGTGTTGCCTGCCCGACCGTTATGATTGAGGCGGCCGGCGCTCCGTTTGAGGGTTGGTTATAATGGGAGCAGGCACCCTACGTGGCATCACTTGGACCGGGTGAATATATTTTATGCATTACTAATTCCATTTATCTTTAGCTTGTGGTTATAACTAAACCAATCATGAAAACAACCCTTGCAACTATAGCCATCATAATTTTCCTTTCTTCTAATTGCTTTTCGCAGAACGACTCTACGCTGCTTATAACTGTCAATATAAAAGTTGAGAAAGAATATGAATTGACACGGGGTAAGGAAGCCTATGCTACCACTGCCAGGGACTACGGCTACGACATCACATCTGATTCTGTAAACCAAAAATACTATGATATAACAGTTGAGATAAAAAATACCTCTGTTAAACCAATACACATTTGGTTGATGACATGTTCATGGGAGGATAATTTTATAGTTAACAATAATTACATGAGTATCAAAATGCGGCCATGCGATCATAATTTTCCAACTCCTGTAGAATTTAAGCCGGGAGAGAGCAAAGTATATCAAACGACGCTTATGAAATCCATTAAATTCGACTATCCTTGCCAAAATTGTATTTATGGCCCGCAGGTTGAAACAACGAAACTTGGGTTAATTATAATTGATGATATTTTCAAGAATAAATTAGGGATGTTTGGATATGACCTTTGCATGGAAGATAAAAGTAAATGGAGAATTGTTTGGAGTAACCCGTTATACTTGTTTGGCAAACAGCCCGAACCTGTGCGATTTGATGTTTTAAAGCCAAATTAAAATTATATTTGACAAAACCTCGGTCGCGCGCCACCCGTACGTGCTTTACTATTACTTAGTTTTAATTCGTAAAAGGTTTGAGTTATAGAAACCCGGTTACTGTTTTAATTAAATAAATAAAACCAACTTCCTGTGGACATAACTTTATTGACACGACTTCAAAACTGGTATCTTACTAATTGTGACGGCGATTGGGAGCACAGCTTTGGAATTTCAATCAACACACTTGACAATCCGGGTTGGACAGTCAAAATTAATCTTGACGACACGTGCCTCCAAAATTTACAATATGAATGGCAGTTTGAAAATGGGGCTTTTGACTGGCTTTTCATCAAGGTCGACGAAAAGGTGTTTAAGGCTTCAGGAGACCCAGGCAAGTTGACAACGATTCTTGCTATCTTTCTTGACGAAATAATTCCAAAATATGCAGACCCGGACTTTCAGTATGAAATTTATGTGCAACTGACCGGTGGGCCAACAAAAATATGGAGACCAGTGAAAGCCAAAATGATTTCAGAAGATACACTTCAAATTCTGCAAGTCCCTGACTTAAAATATAGTGACATAAGAACAGTAAGCCTGGATGACCTGACATTTGAAAAGGACGATATCTTTAATTACAATACCAAACTTTCATCGGGCGACAAGATTAAAGTTGAACTTGTAGAAACTTTCAACGGGGTGACACTGATTGCAAAAGAATAACCGTTGCAGTGTGCGACGCCTATACAGCCAAATAGCAATACAAAAGCCCGTCACAAAAATCGCATCTCACAGCATCGTAAGACATATAAAAAAAGCCTTCCCCCTTGCGGAGAAAGGTTTTCTGGTGAGACTTCTAAAAACTTTTATATATAATTTTTAAGTTTTGCCCAACCCGCATCAAAACCCTCTGCCTGCAGGCCTTGGCTGTGGCAATTCTTTTCTTGGCAATTTATCTGCACGCTGGGCGGCATCATAAACAAAGGCGGCTACAATGGTTGCCATTTGTTTAAGGTCGTCGCCAATTAAATGATCGTAAGAATCCATGGTGCTGTGGTGCGTGCGGGTATCGTATTCAATCGGGTCCTGGATGAACTGGAAACCCGGCAAACCAACCGCATCAAATGATTGATGGTCTGTTCCGCCGGTGTTGCTTATGGTAATGGTTTTGGCGCCCAGGTCGTTAAACGGTACAAACCATTGTTCAAAAATATGCCGGCATGCCTCGTTACCCTGCAGGTAAATACCCCTTATTTTACCAGTGCCATTATCCACATTAAAATAAGAAGAGAACTTTGCGTGCGCAGGCAATAACTGCATGGTGGCAGGGTCGGCAAACGTCTTCTTTACATACCCTCTTGAACCCAATAAACCTTCTTCTTCACCGCTCCACAACCCAATGCGAATGGTTCTCTTGGGCTGCAATCCGGTTGCTTTTAAAATGCGTATCGCTTCAAGCATAACCGCACTGCCCGCGCCATTATCAGTGGCTCCTGTAGCGCCCTGCCAGCTATCAAGGTGCGCGCCCAGCATCACCACTTCGTCTTTCAGAGTGGGGTCGGTGCCAGGTATCTCTGCAATTACATTATATCCCGTAGTATCTTTTGAATAGAATTTTGTTTTTACTTCGGTTTCCATCTTTACCGGAATATTGGCCCGCAGCAGCCTTAAGATGGTATTATAATCCTCCATCTGTATAACAACATCTGTAAAATTCTCAGGGTCGGTTGTTTTATAAGCGCCGCCGCCTTGTACGAATAAAGTCCCGTCATGGCCTCTTAGTGCATCACTTAAGATAGCAACTGCCCCTTCACTTATGGCGAGTTCCCTTAACAAGGTGGCCATTCTTGCAGCGCCCCTGTTTTGGTTGGCAAACTGCTCCCTCCTTCTCTGCATGGCTGCTGTATCAAGCGGGGCAGGTGGCTTTGCATTGCCTATACTATCGAGTTGCGCATCGGTATAGCGGGTGGCATCAGGCTTAAAGCTTTGGCTATACACATCGTTCCTGTCAATGATCAGTATTTTTCCGGCGAGTTTGCCACGGTATGCATCAAGCCCGGCGGAATCTTTTGCGGTGATAAGCAGCACATCGGCACTTTTTGGCCCATTGGTACCGCCAACCCATGCCTTGGGGAAGGCGTTCAAGGGTTTATAATAAGGGGCAGTGATTGCGAGATAAGATTTTTGCAGTTCCCAGCTCTTGCCAAAACCGCCCCAGGGGTCGAGCATGGCATTTTTAAGCCCCCACCCCGCAAGGGTTTGTTTGGCATAATTTGCCGCACGAAAAAAACCCGGTGAGCCTGTAAGCCGTGGCCCACTTGCATCGGTAAGGTTAAAAATAATATCCATCACCTGGGAATGTTCCAGCCCTTCGGTGCGTATTTTACGCATGGCGGCTGTATCAATATTCTCATCCTGTGCAATAACCATCAACGGAAACGCACAGACAAAAAACAGGAATGCCGAAGAAAATTTTCTCATGTGTATAGTTTTACAGAAAGGTAACCGGAGTAAGCGTGAAATGGCAAAAAAAATCGGTAATTAAAAGGATTGCTTACGCGGGGCTATCTTTGCGCCATGCGAAAGTTAAGCATGGACGAGCTTGGCCGGAAAACGGTGGAAGAATTTAAACAGGCAAAAAAGAACCCGGTTATTGCTATGTTAGACAATATACGCAGCATGCATAATGTTGGCAGCGTATTTAGAACAGCGGACGCTTTTTTAATTGAAGCTGTCTGCCTTTGCGGCTACACACCCCAGCCCCCGCACCGGGATATTCATAAAACAGCGCTGGGTGCTACAGAAACAGTTGACTGGCTGTATTACCACCATGCAATTGATGCGGTGAACGATCTAAAGCAACAGGGATATAAAGTTTTTGGTATTGAACAGGCGGAGGGCAGCATTCCGCTGGATAAATTTTCTATACCTCCCGGCGAAAAAATTGCCGTTATTTTTGGCAATGAAGTGGAGGGGGTGCAAACAGAAGTTTTAAAGCTTTGTGATGGCTGTATTGAAATACCACAGTTTGGCATGAAACATTCATTGAATATTTCGGTGGCAGCAGGAATAGTGCTGTGGGAGTTGAGTGTATGAACGTAGAATGTCAGAACCAGGATTTGGGTAGATTTGAGGGATGGGGAGGAGGGGTGTAAAACATCGTTTTAAAATAACCCAAGCCTTTAGGCTTGGGGACGGAACAAATAACCATAACCGGCTTTAGCCAAAGATTTCAGGCAAAGAGTACTTAATTTCATCAGAGATGTCACATATAAAAATATGGATACATTCAGTTTGGGGAACTAAAAACAGGCAACCTTTGCTGAAACCGCCTGTTCTCCAGGAAGTATGCGGACATATTAAAACCAATGCGGTTGAAAAGGGCATTTTTATTGATAGGATTAATGGTCATGATGAACACATACATGTGTTAATGCTGCTGAAATATGACTTAAGCATATCAAAACAAATGCAATTGTTGAAAGGCGAAAGCGCTTTTTGGGCAAACCGAACCGGTTTGATAAAAAATGGATTGGAATGGGCTGATAAATATTTTGCAGCTTCTGTAAGCAATGATAAAATAGATACAGTAAGGGCTTATATAGATAACCAACAAATTCATCATGAAAAAATGACTTTCAAAGAAGAGTATAATCTTTTTATAAAAAACCTCGGATACGCGGAAGACTTTGGCTAAAGCCGGTAACAATTTATGTTTGTAATCCCAAGGCTAAAGCCTTGGGTTAGGTTAAGGGCGAAAAAAATAACCTAACCTATAAATTCACTAAAAGGCTTCTTTGCTAAGCTTCTCTGCCGCGAAGACAGGGGTTTGGAGTTAGGCGATTAAAAAAAGAATATGTTTAATTTTTTTAAAGAAGACAACAGCAACAAAATACCAGATGATTATAAACACCTGATGGATCAGCATGCTTACGAATCTATGCTCAACACCATAGTTCAGTATTTTAAAGAGAAGGGAGAGCCCGTATTAAAGATTGAAAATGGCTTTATTGTAACCATTGCAGAAGATGAAAATAAACAGCAGCATCAATATGGCCTGGATAATCTTATTAGAGCCGTAGCGGCCGCGCCCAAAGAAGACAAAGAAGCGGTGATATACACACACTTTAACAGACTGTATTATGACATGAGGCCGCTTGAATATTTTAGAAAGGACTATGAAACGGCAAAACAGCACTTAAAAATATTGATAAAACATGACAGCATCCTTACACAAAAGGGGGGCAAAGATGTTGTGTACAAAGTAATATTCCCCGGAACCTGTTGCGTGCTGGTTTTTGATTATGATAATAAATTTACATACCTCTACAACGAAATGATAAAGGAATGGAATAAAACAACGGATGAGCTTTTTGAAGAGGCCTTGTATAATATAACCAGGGAAGATATAAACGTCTTTGGGCTTAATATCAATGCGGATGAAGAGCATGGCAGCAACAAGCAGCCTGACGATGAAAATGCAGAAGCTTATGTTTTTATGAATGGGGATTTTGCAGCTTCTGCAATTATTAGTATTGAACACAGTGCGCCTTTTGCCATTGGAAAATACGGCTCTATTATTGCCATCCCGGCAAAAGGTGCAGCCATTGGCGCACCAATTAATGGCAGGGATGTATTTAAGCTCCTAAGCCCGCTATCTATACTTGTGTTGAAATTTTTTAATGAGAACCAGGGTAATATTACAACCAACCTGTACTGGTATTATGAAAACAAGTTTCACCTGCTTCCTGAAACGCCGTCAAAAGAAAAGGAAGGTTATATGGCAGTTTTATTACCCCATACATTATTACAATTATTAAACGAACAATAAATGACTGCAGTTAAAAACTATTTGTCGCTTGTTAAATTCTCGCATACCATATTCGCGATGCCTTTTGCATTGATTGGATTTTTTTTGGGGGTGTTTAGTTATACTGCTGTATTAAGTATACCAGGTTGGCATACCCCAATACTGCCACCAGCTATAATAAGGCAATGGAATCTTAATAAAACAATTGGATGGGATAAAGATATACCTGTTGTTTATAGCTGGCAAGATATTGCAATCAAATTTCTCCTCGTTCTCATCTGTATGGTAACCGCACGTAGCGCGGCAATGGCTTTTAACCGCTATCTCGACAGGAGCTTTGACGCAAAAAACCCCCGCACAGCCATCCGCGAAATACCACGCGGTATTATTGCGCCGGGCAATGCTTTGCGTTTTGTAATATTGAATTGTGCCATTTTTATTGTTGCCACCTTCTTTATTAACCGCATTTGTTTTTATCTATCGCCGGTGGCATTGTTTGTCATTTTGTTTTACAGCTATACCAAACGCTTTACGCCTTTGTGCCACCTGGTGCTGGGGCTTGGCTTATCGCTTGCACCTATTGGTGCATACCTTGCAGTAACTGGCCGGTTTGATATGCTTCCTTTATTCTTTTCATTCGCGGTTATATGCTGGGTAAGCGGTTTTGATATTATTTATGCCCTGCAGGATATTGATTTTGATAAATCACAACGGCTTTACTCCATCC
>Ga0206915_1013_pt1 | contig 58647 bp, 61 predicted proteins | sample Alteio_BWOrgHeat_70_FD_152945 | JGI IMG/M metagenome (GOLD analysis project Ga0206915, IMG submission 152945) | Enriched cells from forest soil in Barre Woods Harvard Forest LTER site, Petersham, Massachusetts, United States -... | ecosystem: Environmental > Terrestrial > Soil > Temperate forest >...
GCCGACGAACCGCCAGCAGTAAGAATCAAAATTGCCAAACTCTTCCTGGACCTTCAGCAATGCGCGCGCGTTGCGCACCGCACCTTCGATCTTCATGCGATTGCGGATGATTTCGGCATTGCATCCGGCGACAGCTCATGAACAAACGCAGCCGTGTTCTTCCTGAAGAGGTTGATCGGTGGAACCTTCTCCCACTTCATGACTGCATTGGCTAGATCCTGGGCCAAATTTGTGCTTATCGGAGAATTTCCCGGCTGCAGCGTAAACGTCGATCATTGGCATGGCTTGATCGCCCTTGTTTATTGCCCGATTCACGTTGGAGGTTGGAGACCAAAAAAAGCCTCAGGCTGTCACGGGCGATTCACGAACAGCTTTGGCGGCGGCATGAATCACGTCCAGGACGCGTTCCGGTTGGGAGAGCATCGGCACGTGGCTGCTGTCGAGTTCGTAGGTGGTTGCGCCCATACGGTTCGCAAAGAAGCGTTCCAGATCGGGCTGAACCGTGCGGTCTTTCTTGCCGACGATGTACCAGCTGGGCTTTGATTTCCAGGCCGTTCCTCCGGCTTTTCCATCGAATAGATCGGGTTTCGGAACACCCTGTGTCGCCCAAACCAGCTTCTTTTCCTTTTCAGGCAAATCGCCGGCGAAATCGTCGATGCCGTCCCAAAGCAGCCAGATACGTCCGTCCTTGACGTCAATGTGGGCGAAGACCGGTGTTGGCGGGAAATTGGCCTGCTGCGTCTGCGAACTCTCGTCCGCGTCCGGAGCAAGCGCGTTGATGTAAACCAGGCCGGCAACGCGATCGTCGGTCCCGGCGCCTGTGATGACGGTTCCACCGTAGGAGTGGCCGACAAGCACAACTGGGCCGCTAACTCGGCCGATCGCTGCTTTCGTTAAGGCGACGTCCTCTGCTGTTGAGTTGAGGCCGTACTGGGCGGTAATGCACTCGTGCCCCTCGGCCTGCAGGGGAACGATTAACTTGCTGAAGCAGGAGCCGTCTGCCCAAAGTCCATGGCAGAACACGATGCTAGGTTTGGTTTGCATGGCTGTCTTCATTCCTCCTTTGTTTTCGGATTGCTTTGTTCTTCACGCTCCCGGAACATCCACGCTTTGATGTAGGGCGAGCAGTGCTCCACCGGGACGCCGTTCGCCTCACACGCGTTAAGGAAACGGACACTCTCAACGTCGACTAGATCGACTTCCTCAATGTCCAAAATCACCGAGGTTCCACAGCAGTCGATCTCAGCTTTGACTTGGTCCAGATCCTCGGACCGCAGCTCTCCGCTGAGCCGAACCCGCGTTCGGAATCGATCAATCTTGAGGGTCATGGATTGACGGCTCCCGACTCCGACAATTTGAGGAGCAATCCGGATGCCGTTGGGAAGGCTTTGAAAGGAAACAGATTACACTTTACCGGAGTCCTGAGTTTTCAGGAAATCCTGATATACGAGGATTCATTAGGACGCTGGGAGCGGTTTGTTCAAACAGAGTGAGGGTCTTTGAACCGAAATTTGTTGATTCCGAGACGCTTGATTTTCGAATCGAGGGTCCGCGTTGGAATGCCGAGCTTTTCCGCTGCGCCGCCGAGCCCAGAAACACGGCCACCAGTTTCGGCCAGGACGGATTCAATCATTTCTTTTTCCTGCCGGTTCAACACCTCGTTCAGTGCAATCTTCGGATCTCTGGATTGCGGAGACTCCCCAGCCAGCCATGCTTCGTCCACCAAGATGGTGTCGCCCTCGCTCAGGATTACGGCCCTTTCAATCACGTTTTGAAGTTCTCGGATATTGCCCGGCCAACTGTAGGTTTCGAACAGTTCGAGCGTCCTCTTGTCGATCGTTCTGAACTTCTTGCCAACTCTCTTTCCGAAGCGACCAATGAAGTACTCGACTAACAATGGAATGTCATCCGCGCGCTCGCACAATGAAGGCATCTTGATCGGAACGACATTAAGCCGGTACAGGAGATCCTGACGAAATCTTCCTTCGGCCGCCAGCAGGTTCAAGTCTCGGTGTGTAGCGGCGAGAATCCGCACGTCCACAGGGATCGGCTTGCTAGCGCCGATGCGTTCGATTTCACGCTCTTGCAGAACTCTCAAAAGTGCAATCTGAATATCTGTGGGTAGGTCGCCGACTTCGTCAAGGAAGATTGTGCCGCCATTCGCGGATTCAAAGCGTCCCAGCCGCTTTTGAGTCGCACCCGTGAAGGCCCCTTTTTCGTGGCCGAAAAGCTCGGATGCAATCAACGACGGCGGTATCGCGGCACAGTTCACAGCGATGAAGGCACGTTCTGCACGATTTGATCGCTTATGGATAGCGCGGGCGATCAGTTCCTTGCCGGTACCTGTCTCTCCCAAAATCAAAACTGTGGAATCCGAAGACGCCACTTTGGCGACCTGGCGAAGAACTCTACGCAATTCCTCCGAGGAACCAACGATGTCTTCGAACATCGAGTCCCGATCGATTTGCTCGCGCAGCGCCAGGTTTTCGTTGCGTGTTCTCTCTTCCGCACGAACGCGGTCATCAATGTCTGTTCCCGTCGCGTACCAGCGGATGACTTCGTTCTTCTCATTACGAAACGGGTTGTAACGAATCAGGAACCAACGATAGTGTCCGTCCTTACGCAGTGCTCGTTGCTCAATCTCAAACGGGAGTCCGCGCGCCAAAGCAAGCCTACGAAAGTCGCGAAGTCTCTCCAGATCGTCTGGATGGAAGATTCTTTCACGAAATCCCGGAGATATTACGTCTTCAGCAGTGAGGCCAGTATAATCGAGCGCCGCTTGATTGGCGTATATCGACGCGCCGGATGGATCCTGAACGACAATTGCCTGCGGTATCGCGTCTGTGATCCGGCGAAGCTCGCGTTCTTCTTCGCGGAGTTTTTCTTCGGTTTGCTTAAGACCCTCGATGTCAGTACTTGTTCCGTACCAGCGCAAGAGTCTGCCAGTCTCATCGCGAAGGGGTTCGACTCGTATCAAGAACCACCGGTACGCTCCGTCGTAGCGACGGAGTCGTGCCTCCATTTCGCCCGACTCTCCGGACGCTAACAGCTCGCTCCACCGTTCCATTAACGGAGGTAAATCATCAGGGTGAAAGGCCACTTGCCAACCCCAGCCATTCGACTCTTCCGGTGAAAGGCCGGTGTATTCATGCCAACGTTTGTTCAGAAACTCGTTTGGACCGTCCGGCAGATTGCACCATGCCAGGGTTGGAATAGTGTCGATTACCTGGCGAAGTCTGGCTTCCGAGTTCTTTATTTTCTCCAGAGCTGCTGTGAGAGATTCCTGTGACCGTTGCCGTTCAATTGCGATTCGAGCGATGTGTCCCGCGCCTTGAATGAGAGCAAGGTCCTCTTCGGTTGGAACTCGCAGTTCATGTGAATAGAGTGCGAAAGTGCCAAGCACTTCGTCATCCTTCGTAACGATCGGCTCAGACCACGCAGCCCGTATACCGTTCCGAATCGCAATCTCCCGATATTCATCGGGCCATTTTGGGTCTGTCGCGACATCAGGGATGATGACGCGTTCTTTCAGGAATGCCGCTCTCCCGCATAATCCATCTTCAGCGATGGGAACCGGAATGATCGCTGAAATCCATTCGTGCGGGACACCAAGGCCGCCTCCATGCCAAAGGCATTCCCGATCGGCATCCCTTAATAGAACCGTTGTGACTGATGGCGCTACCTGTACATCCATGGAACTGCACAATTGATCCAAGACTTCCTTGAGGCTTGCTCCATCAGCGATTAACTCCAAGGTTCGCAGTTCCGCGGCGTGCAGCGTCTCGCGTTGTCTGATGGCTTCAATATCAATTCCTGTTCCAAACCATCGAGTGATCGAACCACTTTCGTCGAGTAGAGGTTCGCGACGAAGCGAGAACCATCGGAATACGCCGTCGAATCGTCGCAACCGCGCTTCGCACCTGTCGGCGACACAATCGCGGGATTCCTCCCATTTGCTCAGTAGTCCGGGAAGGTCTTCGGGATGGATCGCGGTCTCCCAACCGGCGCCCTGGGATTGCTCTCTAGACTGGCCGGTGTAGTCTTGCCATCGCCGGTTAACGAAATCTACGCAGCCATCTGGAGCACTAGACCACGCAAGCGCAGGAATAGTATCGATAATCGTTCGGAGTTCGCCGAGCGACTTCAGAATCTCACCGGGCACCGCTTCGCTCGATTCTCTAGCGTTCATAGGGCTACGAACCTAGATTCTCGCACGATGCAGCATGCATCGGATACCATCCCATTTCCATCCACAATTCCCGACAATCCGACACGTTGCCAGGTGAAGGCGCTCTCGGAGTTGAGCCGATGACAGCGCGGACCAGAATGCATCAGTGTCGGCTGTGAGCCAGCATGATCTGCCCCAAATGGTAAGACATATGATTGGTGCGACTGAGCACGACCGCCAGTCGATTGCGGCCTGGATCTTTGGCAAAATCTTCGTCGGACACGGCCGTGTGCTTCTCTAGCCACTCTTCTGTACTGAAGCTCTCGAGAGCTGCAGTTAACCGGTTATTGACGTCGGACCATGCTCTCCGAAGTTCGGTTGTCGAAAGCGGATCCGCGACTACTCTGTCTGGATTCGCGATATACGGCTCATCCAACTCAAGGTGAAGTCTATCCCCGAGACCGAGCAGGGGAAACATGCGATCGTGCATCGCGGTCAGGTGGCCGAGAAGATAGAACACGCGGTTCTTCCCTGGAGCGAAATGTTGCTGAAGTTGCTCATCGCTCAGCTCAGATAGAGTCTTACCTAAACGGTTAATAGCAAGCTTCCATGAGTTGAGAACTGTGACACGGAGAATCTCTTCGTTTGTCATCTTGGTTTGCTCTTCCCTTCTTGTGTGAAACACAGTCACTTGTTGCCGTCTACCGAAAGAGAGCGAACGCCGCAATGCCAAGGGCCACTGCATCTTCAAGCAGAGCAGCTGGTAGATCACGTCCAAACGCCCTTGCTAAAAGGCTCCTCGCCTTAGCTCCTCCGAATGTTCCAGCCACAGCTCCTGCAATTCCCGCCACCAAGCCGAGGATCATTCCATTGCCTGAAAGCCCGATCGCGAGACCGCACAGAGCACTTGTCACGATTCTGGTGATGAACTGAGAAAGTATCAATCGGCTTGGAGTCTTCGGAAGCTTGTCGTTTACCAGCTCTGCGATCGCCATGAGTGTCAAGATGTACGGGGTGAACGCATAGCCCAGGAAAGCAAGCCAAGTGTGGTCTAGACGCACGATGCCATAGCGGGCGGCCCAACTGACTGCGGCAATGCCTATCAGAGCTCTTAGGCCGGAGGCGGTCCCAATAAGAAATGCGTTGATGAAGATAAACATGAAAACTCCTGTAAGCTCGTTCGAGGGTGTTGGGCAGGTTTGACAACTTGTGTCTGCTCTATCCGTTCGTGGTTTGCGGTATGGTCCGCACGGATCTGTGAAGCAGATACACCACGAAGAATTGGAGGATGGCGATAAAGAGCGGCCCAGCGCATTTCCCAATATCATGCTCAAACAGACCGATCCCGGCATCCAGCAATTGCATGGCGCCGGCCAGCGCACCCAGGATCAGCAACGCAGGCGTCGACTGCTTGTAAATCGCCCACAATGCGAACAAAGCCAGAGGGATTGTGCGCGCCGCCGCGTACAGCGCCAATAGCAACGACGCCTGCGTTGGAACGGATCCGGCAGGGAGCAGGTATCGCGGACGGATGATCCCCACGATGGAAAAGCCGCTCGCAACCAGGACATTGATTGCCGTGACCACCGAAGCCAGCCGAATCGCCTTTATTGTTGTCATTGATTCCTCTCTGAGTAAGCTCATCCGAGCGTAGTTGGGTCGATTTTGACAATTTGTGCACGCACTACGCCTGCCCGTAGTGAGAACCCTTCGCTAATTGCGGAGCGGGATACTTGTCATGTTTTCTCCACCCATTGTCGTCAGATTGTGAGAACTACCCTCCCGAAGGGGCGGCCTTCAACGAGATAGCGGAGAGCATCAGCCGCTTCCACAAGAGGAAAAGTCTTAGCCACGATCGGTTTGATCGCACCGGATTGAAGCAGAGAGGCAGTAGATTTCCACGCGTCAGCAACGATTGCCTGCGGCTGAGAGAACATATTGAAACCCCGGATGCTGGTCTGCGACACGATGAGACTGGTCAGGTCAATTGTCGTCTTGCGGCTTGCGGAATACCCCAGTGTGATGAGGCTTCCGCCTGGCGCGAGCGCTTTGACTGCTTCGCTCAACACCTCACCCCCGATCCCGTCGATGATGATGTCTGCGCCGTAGCCATCGGTGATACGACGTACGCCGTCAGTTAACTTTTCCACGGAGGTATCGATGACCTCATTGAATCCGAGTGTCTTCGCCTGCTCCGCTTTTGAGTGACTGGTCGTGCTCGATGTGGCGTGTTTTGCTCCCAGTGCACGTGCCAATTGCGTCACTGCGTTGCCGACCGATCCCCCGATCGCTGGCGCGAGAACGGTTTTGCCTGGACGAAATCCAGCCAGGGTAAGAGCCACCTGCGCGGTGAGATAAGCAACCGGGACACCTGCAGCGCTCACGTCGTCGACATTGTCAGGTATCAGGCAAAGATCTTCCTTCCGCACAGCAATCCACTCACGGTAAGTTCCGTCTTCAAAAGCGCCATAGGTGCCCCAGAACATCACGCGTGAGCCGGTAGGAAAATCCCTTCCGCCTCCCTCCTCCACTACACCCGCTCCTTCGTTGCCCAAGATGAGCGGCTTCTCCGGGATGTGGAAATCGCCGATGAGAATCGTATGGTCGAGCGGCGTGACGCCGGCTGCCGTGACTCGCACCAGTACCTTCCCGTCTGTGACCGTTGGTTTTGGAAGCTCAACGAGCTTCAACGCTTCATAACCGCTAAACTGCTCCGCTCTCATTGCACGCATATCGCTTCTCCCTTTTCCATGTCACTCCTGACCTGCGCCGCTAAGCCGCAACCCCGGAGATTATTAATGTCGATCGAGACCACCAGAACATCGAGAATTGACGCTGTCCCGAGCCATCACTGAACAGATCACGTGGATTATTGATATAATCCACACACTGGATTAGATTCGTAATCCTGATTTGGTCGCAGATTATTTTCTTGGAGATTCAGATGGGTTATTCCCAGGCACAAAAAGAGAAAACTCATAAGCGCATCGTTTCTATTGCCTCAAAGAGATTTCGCGAAAAGGGCCTCGCGGGGTTCGGAATTGCTGAGTTGATGAAGGAAGCCGGCCTGACGGTGGGCGGCTTCTATAAGCACTTTGACTCTCGTGACGAGCTGGTAGCGGAGGCACTCAGCGATGCATTCGGAGTCTGGCAGCGCCAAAAGGCAGCTACTGCATCCAGCGGGCGGCCGCTATCCTTCGAGAAGCTTATCGACGACTATGTGAGCGATGTGCACCGCAGGAATCCAGGTGCGGGCTGCGCCTTCAGCGCATTGGCCCCTGAAATCGCTCGTAGCGACAAGCGGACTCGTGCTCTCACTACTGATCAAGTTAAGGCAGATCTTGTGTTGCTTGCTGGGTTGCTCCCGGGGAAGGATAAGCGCCAGGCAAGATCGAGAGCGATCCTGACTTTCAGCGCGCTCGTCGGAGCGATGTCTCTGGCCCGGGCGGTATCGGACGAAGATCTTTCGCGCGAAATCTTGAACACGGTGGCAGACCTTCTGAAGCATCCTGCCTGAAAGTGACATGGCAAGGTCTTCGGTGGAGCGTCTCTGGATCAGACTTGCGCCCTACCCCCGTCGACAAACAGCTCGATACCCGTGACGAAGGTGGAGTCATCCGATGCCAGAAAAAGCGCAGCTTTAGCAATTTCGTCAGGATCTCCCATCCGCCCCATCGGAATGGTGGACACAATCCGCGCAATAGCGTCTTCAGGTTAGCCATCCACGATCGGCGTATCGGTTGGGCCCGGGCTGACAACGTTTGAGCGAATGTGGCGATCCTTGAGATCCGAGGTCCAGGTTCGGACGAATGAGGGCAGCCTTCGTCGCGCCGTAGACGCCGAAGGCTGGTGTGCCTTTTACACTCGCTACCGATCCGTAGAAGATAATGGACCCACCATCATTCATTAGAGCCAAGGCTTTCTGCACCGTGAAAAGCGTTCCCTTGACGTTGGTGTCGAAGAGCTTGTCAAAATGCTCTTCAGTAATTCTGCCGAGGGGAGCAAATTCAGCAACGCCGGAGTTGGCAAAAACGACATCGATTCTTCCCTTAGTCTTGACGGCCTGGTAGAGACGATCGAGGTCGACCAATCTGGCAATGTCTCCTTGAACACCAGTGACGTTGCGGCCGATCGCCTGCACGGCCGCGTCGAGCTCTTTCTGACGGCGGCCCGTGATGAAGACGTAGGCACCCTCTTTTACGAACAGCTTTGCAGTGGCCAACCCTATCCCGGATGTGCCACCGGTAATGACTGCCATTTTTCCCTGCAGTTTCTTATTTTCCGACATCGACAGTTTCCTCACTCCCCCTGCTCCCAGTCGGCTTAAAAAACACGTTACGCGGCCCCGCTTACGCCTGGCTTGAAGTGAACAGTTTCACCATTTGCTGGTTGAACTCGTTCACCAAAGCATGCTCCCCAGGTCCGGGATTCCCTCGCAGAGGCATTGCCGCTTCCACAAGAATCTCGTCAGCATCTGTTCCCAGCGCGTCCAACGTTTCGGAGATGAACTGATCGAGAGGCATTGCCTGCTCAGCCTCCTGGCTATTCATCAGCTCCGTCCGCACCCAGGGCGGCGCCAGCTCGAGCACTCGAACACCGCTGTCGCGAAGCAGGAAGCGTTGCGACAACACATAGGAATGGAGCGCCGATTTTGTGGCAGAGTAGACAGCTGTCACAGCCAGTGGCACAAAGGCAAGGACCGAGGTGTTGTAGACAATCACACCACGTCGGCTCTTCAGCTGATCCAGGAGAGCCGAGGTCAAGCGGATAGGGCCCAGAAGATTGGTCGTGACGGTCGACACGAGAAGCTTGTCGTCGATGACGCCCGCTGCCTGGTCCGGTTCCATGATTCCAGCGTTATTGATGAGAACATTCAAATCCGGATGTTCTGTGATTAGCTTCTTTGCCACTGCTTTGATACTGTCGGGGGCCGCGATGTCGAGTTCAACGGCCTCGATGCCCGGATTGGCCTTGGCGACGGAGTCCAGATGGCTCTTGCGTCTGCCTGAGATGATGACCTTGTTTCCCCGTTTGTGCAGTTCCTCAGCCAGACCGCGGCCAATACCTGATCCGCCGCCGGTAATGAAGATGGTGTTTCCACTGAGATTCATGATTTCTCCGACCTGTGTGTGGGTGAATGCTGCGTGGATGTCCAACACTTATGAAGGAAAACGCTCGCCAAACATGGGAAGGCCGCTGACGGATTCTTTCTGCGTGGCTTCGTCCTGCAACACATCCCAGTGCTCTGCGAGGAGGCCATTTTCGAATCGGACAATGTCGGCCGCAATCCAGGCCGCGGGCCTTCCCATCCCAGTGAACCGGCCATGCGCGATGACGTAGTCGCCTTCTGCGAAGATGAGTTGGTTCTCATAGCGCAGGGTATCTGGCGTCGCACGGACAAGGGCGAACAGCCCTTCGCGTCCCGGCGCGATATGCGCGCTGTGCTGGATGTACTTCGGCGACCAGAATCGTTCTGCCGCCGCGTAGTCACGTTTGTTGAAGAGAGTTTCGAAGGCTTCGAGAACGATCGCCTTGTTCTGTTCGGGTGTTGTCTTTGGCATGGTCAGCTCCGCGTGAATTGTGATGGTTGGTAGGTTGGGTAATCGGCATAGCCGTGCGGCCCTGAGGCGTACACGGTTTCCCAATCAACCTCAGCAAGAGGGGCATTTTCGGCAAACCTCTGGACCAGGTCGGGATTTGCGATGTAGGGGCGGCCAAACGCTACAAGATCTGCCAGACCTTCCGTGACAAGGCGATTGCCGCGATCACGGTCCATCTTCACATTCGCGATGAGCGTGCCTTTGTAGAGAGGGCGAAAATGCCGGAACATACCATCATCGGCCAGTTTCTCGAGCGGCGTACCGGTGAAGTCGGTTGTATTCCCCATGAGCAACAAGTGCGAAAGATTGTAGGTGCTCAGCTTCTGAATTGCGTATTCGGCGACGGGCAGGGTTTCGTCATTGGCTTGGAAAGCGCTTCCTTCGTGCATCGGGCTGATCTTGACCCCAACCCGTTGTGCATCAACCTCGCTCAGGACCGACTCGACTACTTCGAAAAGAAAGCGCGACCGATTTTCCAAGCTTCCGCCATATTCGTCTTTGCGCAGGTTGGTGGTGGCGTTCAGAAATTGAGAGATCAGATAGAGATAGTTGGCGAGGATCTCGACACCATCGAAGCCGGCTTCCATCGCGTTTCGCGCAGCGCGTCCGAAGTCTGCAACCGCGACTTGAATCTCTTTTTTCGTCAGAGGCCGCGGTATGACCGTGGGCTTCCTCCTCGTCGGTGTGACCGAGATCTGACCCGGATCGACATCCCATGCGGACACCGGCTGCGCGCCGTCCAGCAGTTCGGGATGCGAGATCGCGCCGGTGTGCCAGAGTTGTGCAATGATGCGGCCGCCGGCTGCATGAACGGCATCCGTGACACGTCGCCATCCTCGGACCTGCTCCATCGTCCAGAGGCCTGGTGTATCGGCCCAGCCAAATCCTTCCGGGCTAATCGCGGTGGCCTCGGTGATGATCAGTCCAGCCGAAGCACGCTGCGCGTAATACTCCGCCTGCAAGGTCGTGGGCACGTGATCATGCGGTTGCGCACGCATCCGGGTGAGCGGCGCCATGACGATGCGGTTAGGAAGATCGAGGTCTCCCATTCGATAAGGTGTGAAAAGCGGCTGATTCGACATCACAGAAACTCCTGCATGGATTGACCGAACGTGCACAAGAGACAACCTCGATTGCATCGACCCGCGACGGATAAAACGCCAGGTGCTCTTTAATGTCGGCGACTGCCCCGTAGGGCTTTTCGTAGGTCCAAACGGCATATTCCGATTTCGTTCCGCCGATGGGAATGCTGTAGTAGGTGCAGTCGCCTTTGTACGGACAATAGGTGTAATGCGTAGTCCGAACGAGCAGCGACATATTCGCATCGCTGCGCGGCAAGTAGTAGACGGGTGGATACCCCTTCTCCTCCAGCCGAAGCGCTCGCGTCGATTCAGCGACGATCCTTCCTGCGACCGTTACACGGACGTTGCCCTCAGCTGGTGAAATCGTGATGGGATGATCAGGGCCAGGAATCTTGATCTCTTTACCTTTGCTCAAAGTGTTATTCATTGCGTTCCTCAAGTCAGTTAGAGCTTCGAACCGCCATCGACGGGAATACTGGCGCCTGTAATCCAACGCGCACCATCGGATGCCATAAAAGCGACTACGTCGGCAACATCCTCGGGTTTGCCGAGTCGCTTCAACGCCTGCATTCCCAGCGCGACCTCGCGCCCCGCTTCTGTCTTCGTGAAATTCGACATATCCGTGTCGATCACTCCTGGTGCGACAGCGTTTACGCGAATGCCGCGCGGCCCGAGAAGAGCGGCCCAGTTCCTGACCAGAGTCTCAACTGCTCCTTTGGTCGAGGCGTAGGCCAGAATCGAAGGGTTTTCCAGATCGGGCTTGCCTACCACTGAACGGGCTCCGAGAGAAGAAATAGCAACAATACTTGAGCCCTCAGCTAGAACGGGGAGGAGTTGCTGCACCAGGAAGAACGGGCCCCGGACGTTTGTTGCAAAGAGGCTGTCAAAATCCTCTACTGTGTAATCCGCAATGCGCGCCGCCGTGCTGATTCCGGCGTTGAGGACAAGCACATCCAATCGATCGCCGACGATGGAGCGCACCTGTTTGGCGAGCAACGAAGCACCGTCCGGAGTTCCCAGATCCGCCGAGACTGCATCGGCGCGTCCACCTTTCGTTTGGATCTCGGCGACGAGAGATTCCGCTTCCTGTGTGGAGCGGCCGTAGTGAACCAGGACGTGCGCCCCGGCTTTGGCAAGCGCCGATGCCGTCGCGCGTCCAATTCCTCTTGATGCACCCGTCACAAGCGCCGTTTTGTATTGAAGTGTTGGCATTGTCCTCTCCTGATCCTGTTGGTCAGGCATTCATTCCGCCATCCACGGTAAGATTCGCCCCTGTAATGTATGAGGATTCCGGACCGGCGACGAACGATACCATTGCGGCGATCTCATCCACGTGCCCGTAGCGATCGAGTGCCGTTGCAGCCTTCTGTGGGATCGCCCAATCACCGGAGGCGGGATTTAAATCCGTATCGATCGGACCTGGCTGGACGTTGTTGACTGTAATGCCCCGGCTCCCGACCTCTCTGGATAGCGCCTGGGTAAACATCTTGACGGCTCCCTTCGTGGACGCGTAGGGCACAAGTCCGGGCGCAACGGCGCGCTCGCCCACGGCCGAACCGACCATGATGATGCGACCACCGTCCTTCATGTGCTTCAGCGCGGCCTGAGTCGTGGCGAATACGCCGCGGATGTTGATGTCAATCACACGATCCATCTCCTCCAGCGTGGTCTCTTCGAACGTTTTTGGAATGGCCGTGCCGGCATTGTTCACAAGCACGTCTAGTCTGCCCAAGGTGGCCACGGCCTTTTCGACCGCGTTCTTGACTGCCTCGACGTTGGCAGCATCCGCCTGGATCGCGATGGCCTTACCGCCGCCGAGTTCAATCGCTTCGACTACGGCCGAGGCCGCGCTGGCGTCCTTCGCATAGGTAATGGCTACGCTCGCTCCATCGGCGGCCAGACGCTTCGCAATCGCTGCGCCAATGCCCCGGGAACCGCCGGTAACGAATGCTACTTTCTTCGCTAACTTAGACATGTGTCTCCTTTGCCATCTTCGGAACAATTCAGAAAGCCGATCCGGCTGCGATCTTGCCCGGCCGTGTCGGGCAGTTATGAACCATTCAGTTCTATACGATGATGAAGATTAGGCGAGGATGCAGAGATATTGAACTATGTAGTTCTTTATCGGATAATGTGTCTATGGGGCGCCCGAAGAACTTTAGCCGAGAGGAAGTGCTGGAGAAGGCGATGCCCGTCTTCTGGAAGCACGGGTTCGCGGACACGACTCTTCAGGAACTGGAACGAGCTACAGGCGTGAACAAGTCAGGGCTCTATACCGAGTTCCGAGACAAGGAAGATCTGTTTGTAGCGTGCCTTCGCCACTATCTTGAGAGCCAAGGGAAGAGGGGACTTCTGACCAAGGAGCCTCTGGGCTGGAAGAACGTCGAGGCCTTTCTTAAGAATGGTCCTCTTAACAAGGGGGAGCAGCAGGGATGTTTTTCAGTCAACTCTATGCGGGAGTTCGCCATTCTTCCGGATGAGGCTTATGCGGTCGTGACGGAGAATCGGGTGCTGTTGCAGCGCCTTCTCGCCATGAATATTGAGGCGGAAAAGCCCAGGATGGCTCCTTCTGCAATTGCGGAGATGGTGCTGTCTTTCTTCTCAGGATTATGCATTGAGCACAACCTCAAATCTGGCAAAACCTCGTCGACCCGCAAGATCGACAACTTTTTGACAGCCCTTCGCAGTCTCTAATCGCGGCGTCTCTGAATCCGCTCTTACGTGGGCAGGCTGTCTCGAGTCTTTCCCGCTTCCTCAGGCTGCCCGTCGTCGCGGATCAACTGAACGCCCCAGTGAACGCTTTAGGCTGCCTCCGCATCATGTTCGCGGTGGACGACATCGACGAGACGCTCGGCAGGCTTCGCAAGCGCGGCGCACAGCTCGTAGGCGAAGTAATCCGGTATCGGGACTCGCATCGGCTTTGCTACATCCGCGGGCCTGGAGGGTCGCGGGCATACTAAGGACACAATAACGAACAAACGCGACAAGTTGGCATCATCTGACACGCTAGCCAGACAACAAAGAACGATGGGGCCTCGCCAATTGCCAGGTCAGACGCTTAGTACCGGAAACGGTGAGTCGCGAACCATGGCGTACGTCAAATCCCTCATACGGCCGTGAGCGCCGGGCTGATGGCTTCGTCCGATGATAAGCGCGTCCGCATCCGCTTCCCGAGCAGCCTCAAGCAGTGCCTCTTTTACTTGACCGACTGCAATGCGGACCGGAGCATCCACACCGATTATCTGCTGGAGATCGGCGATGCGCCGATTCGCCTCCTGCCTTTCGGCGGAATGGATTTCTTCCCGCAAATCGAGTTGAATCGGCAGATCCGTATCTCCGGCTTGGACCGCGTGAATGATCGAGAGCTTGCCGTGCGCTTGTGCCGCCACTTGGCTGGCAAAACGAAGCACTCTTTCCGAATTTGAACTCAAACCGACCGCGCACAGCCATTCTCGGTGCTCCAAGGGCCTAGGAGCGATTGTCTGAGCATGCCGGCTCGTCAATACTGGACAGTCCGCATCGTTAATTACCTTGGCTGTTGTTGAGCCAAGCAGCATCTGCCGGAAAATTCCAGAGTGCGTGGGCATGATGATGAGATCAAATCTATCCTCCCTCGCAACTCGTGCGATCTCGGTCGCGGCGTCGCCCGAAGTTAGGATTCTTGGGAACTCCGCCGCGGGGAACTCTGCCGTCAGGAAGGATTCAAGTCTATCCCGGCCAATAGCCAGATGCTCCTCTGAAACCTCGGAGATCGGCCTCACGTAAAGTTGCAAGCCGTTGTAGCCGGTAGGATCGACCACATGAACCAGTGAAACCCTGGCCTCAAGCAAAGCCGCAGCTCTCTTCACGTAAGGAGCCATGGCGATGCAGGATGGCGAGAAATCCACTGGGTAGAGGATGCTGCCGATTGAAGACATACACCACTCCTCGGAACGTCCCACAATGTTGCTCAGCGACGCTCCCTTTCATCGAAGTGCACCTTGCAAAATGAGCCTATATCAGTAGCTTTGAACGAGCTGATGGCTGATTCGCCCCACTTTGGCGTCAGCTTTCTCGGTTCCGGACCAATTCGACGTCATCTTGAGATGGTTCCGTGATTACAGCGAACGTGGGCAACAAATCAGGCTGCAACATTCCGTGCTGAGGAGCGCCGCACAAGGGACACGCCTCCGTTTTCAACGTGATCTCTGCTCCACAGCATGCACAAAAAGCGGCCACGGCATCTAATCTCCACAATTGCTACGCTCCCTTGGATGACCGCTGGAGGCGCAAAGATTCGAGACGGAACGGTCGGCATTTACTCCAGACCTTTGTTCAGTTGCAACCAACTGGATAGATCGTGATCTCGCAAATCGGCAGTTCTCCTTCTCACTTGGTGACAAACGCCAATACACTTTTCCACCCTCAAAAGATGCTGGAAACGCGGTTAGGCCTGAACTCAACCATGACGACGGTTGAGAGCCGGGCGGCATCTGCTAGTGACCGGCGGTGCACCGGCGTGGAGAGAGTGTTGCGAGCGTTTTCCAGTCCCAGAGCAGTCTAAAACGTGTTCGGACTTTCGCGGAATCGACTTTTAGTGCCCGGGACTCTAATGTGTATTTATGGCCCGCACCAAGGAATTTGATCCGGACAAGGCTCTTAAGATCGCGGTCAACGTCTTCTGGCGTCTCGGATATGAACATACCTCCTTGGAAACACTCATGAGGGAGATGGGGATCTCCAAGCAAAGTCTCTACGACACATTTGGAGACAAGCGGTCGATCTACTTTCGGGCCATGAGCCGCTATCGCGACGATACAAATGCGTCTTTGCGGAAGCTTTTCGCCAAGGAGAAGTCGGTCAGGAAAGGATTCGCAAAGATCTTCCAAGCGATGATCCGCGAAAACAAAGCGCAGCATGAGCGAGGCTGCCTCCTCATGAACACCAATCTGAGCCGCGCTGTCGACGACGTCGAGGTTAGGGAATTCCTGCGAGACAACCAGAAGCAGGTCGAGGAGATCTTCATTGCCGCATTCGTGGATGCTCAAGAACGGCGCGAAATCGGAGCGGAAAAGGACCCAGTGACTTTGGCGAAGTTCTTTGTGGCGACCATCCAGGGAATGCGAGCCTTGGCCCGACTGAACCATGATCGCCGAGAACTCGAAAGCATTTCCGCCGTCGCCCTTCGATCGCTGGATTAGGAACTCTCGCCGGAGAGTAACCTACGGCAAGAATATTTCCCCGCATAATGGACCGCGTAGTCTAGTATAGGTGAACCGGAAAGAGAACTGCCCCATTTGGCTCTGACCGGCAATTGGCCGTTCTCTACATGAGGATCCCATGATTCGACGCATTCTCGCTCTGTCCATCTTCGTCGCTCTAGCGATGCCCAGTTCTGCTCAACCATCGCTCCCCTCGAGTTTTCAGGCCAGGACGATCCACAGTCCGGCGAATGCGGAGATCTTTGTACGCTTCGGCGGCACCGGCCCCGCGGTTCTTCTTCTGCACGGATACGCGGAGAACAGTGATTCCTGGGCGCCACTCGCAGCGGACCTGATGAAGGACCATACTCTAATTGTTCCCGACCTCCGAGGGATCGGACGCTCGTCGAAGCCGGCCGGCGGCTACGACAAGAAAACCCAGGCCGTAGACATTCGCGCTGTCGTGGCCGCACTGGGGTATGACAGGACGTTTGTGGTAGCGCACGATATCGGAAACATGGTGGCCTATGCGTATGCCGCATCCTATCCGGACAAGGTTGAACGATTGGTGGTGATGGATGCACCAATTCCTGGGATTGAGCCGTGGAGCGAAATACTTCAGAATCCCGGCGTCTGGCACTTCAACTTTCACGGACCCGATGCAGAACGGCTTGTGCAGGGCCGCGAACGCATTTACTTCGACCGAATCTGGAACGATTTCACGGCCGATCCGGGAAAACCTGATGAAATCACCAGAAACTTCTTCACAGCAACCTACGCACAGCCAGGCGGGATGAGGGCCGGGTTCGCGCAGTTTACCGCCTTCTCTCAGGATGCGAAGGATAATCAACTCTTCGAGCAGCAAAAGCTCACGATGCCGGTGCTTGCCGTCGGCGGAGAGAAGTCTTTCGGCTCGTTGCAAGCCGTCATTATGCGTCACGTAGCAACCAATGTTCGGGAAGCGGTTATTGCAGGCTCCGGGCATTGGCTGATGGAAGAGCGCCCGGTTGAGACAGTAGCGTTGATTCGAGGATTTCTTGATGCCTCGCCCGAGGAGCGTCTTTCTCCGGCGGAGTATGACTTTCCGCAACACGGAAATCCAGGCACAGGAAGCTCAGGAGTGTCCGACATTCGTACGGTGGTTCTGAAGGGCGATCCGAATCAGGTTGGGGTCTATACGATCATGCTTCGAGTTCCCGCACACACGCGAATTGCAGCACACTCTCATCGCGACGACCGTGTTGCAACCGTGATCTCCGGCACTTGGCGAATCGGATACGGTGATCACTTCGACGAAACGAAACTGAAAGCTCTTCCTGCGGGAAGCTTTTATACGGAGCCGCCAGGCCAGACTCATTTTGCTGAAACAGGGGATGAGGCAGTGGTAGTGCAGATCACTGGGTTTGGGCCGTCGTCAACAGATTATGTCGACGCCGACCGTGACCCGCGAAATTCTCAATAGACCTGCCTCCGAAAGTGTGAGCCCCAACACCTGATGCCCTGTCTGAATTAACTTCGGAACAAGCACCAAACCGATGAATCCCGGCGCCCCGGTCACAAAGATACCCAAAATGATGTCTGCGTTTGAGTCCTACCAATACGCGGCCATCTCGCCCACTCTTAGGCGAATGTTTCGCCCACCATCTCTTCACTCTTCTTCCAGAGAGCCTTTGCGTTCTCGGGGGCGAGCGCATATCCGCGCACACCTTCGTCAAGCATGCCTAGTCTTGCATCATCTGCAACGACGTCACTCACGTGGCAGTTTTCGCAATACCGTCCTCCTACCTCTTCGGCGGGCGCGACGACAGCTGCCCACACTGAGGTCGCGGCTCCGTGTAGAACTGTTTTGAACTGGAACGGTTCTTTGCCCTCGGCTGCTGCCTGGTCGTTGATCTGTTTGAGCATCTGTTCCATTTGAGCTGGGTCCATGTGGCGGGCAAGCTCGGTTTGTATGCCTCCTGGGTGCACGGCCGCCGCGCGGACCCCGCGCTCACGATGCCGCTTATCGAAAGCAACTGCAAATAGGATGTTTGCGGTCTTCGAGCGCCCGTAAGCCAAAAAGGGTTCGTACGGCGTGGTCTCAAAGTTGGGATCGTTCAGGTCGACATTGCTGAAACGGTGCCCTGAGGAAGCAAGGTTGACCAGGCGTCCGCCGTCCTTGATCAGCTTCGCGATGCGGTTCACAAAGACGAAGTGGCCGAGGTGATTGGTCCCGAATTGCGTCTCGAAACCATCCTCTGTCTTCCCGAGCGGAGTCGCCATGACACCGGCATTGGCGATGATCACATCGAACAAGCGGCCATCGGCAACCAGCTTGTCCGCAGCAGCGCGCACGCTCTTCAAGCTCGCAAGATCGAGCTCAATCAACTCGAAACTCGCTCCGTTCGCCGCCGCTGCTTTGCTAACTTCCGCGGTTGCCCGCTTCGCCTTCTCGAGATCGCGCGCCGCCCCCACAACATCCGCGCCATGCGCCACCAGCGCACGCGCCGTTTCTACGCCGAGACCGGCCGAAACGCCCGTCACCAGAATTCGTTTACCCTTCAGCTCGATGCCTGCGAGGACATCTTCTGTCGTTGACTTCGCTCCAAACTTCGTCGCCATACCGCACTCTCCTGTCAAACTTCTTTGACACGGGCCTCGGCCCGGAAATAAACGGAATGGGTCTCCGTTATTTGATAAGATAACCGGAGGGGTAATCCGGTTTCAGAAAGTTCCATGAAAAAGTCTGCCAGCCCAAAACCCGCCCGCAAGCCTCGCTCTGACGCCCAGCGCAACCGCGAGCGCATCCTGGAAGTCGCGAAGCAAGTCTTCACCCGTCGTGGCACCGACGCCAGCATGGGCGAGATCGCGAGGCGCGCGAAGATCGGACCCGGTACGCTCTACCGTCACTTCGCGACACGCGACGACCTGCTGGCGACGGTCTACATCGCCGAAGTCGAAAAGCTGGCGGCGGCGCAGAAAAAATTGTCCGCCGAACTCCCCCCCATCGAGGCCCTGCGAGCATGGCTATTGGTCTTCATTGACTACATCGCCGCGAAAAAGATCATAGCCCCTGCATTGAACGCAATGGCCGGTGGCCCTTCGCGGGTATTTCAGCAGAGTGCGCAGATCATGGAAGAAGCTGCCAACGCGCTGGCAGGCCGTGCTGTCGCAAGCGGCGATCTTCGCCCGGATGTCGATCCCATAGACTTGATGCGTGCCATCTACGGCCTCTCCACCGGCGGCAGCGCAGACGACTGGCCCGCAAAGGTGCGGAATTTTGTCGATATTCTCTTACAGGGCTCCCGTCCCTGATGAACGCTCTTGTGGCGAGTCATCCCGCCACAGGTCACGGATCCAGTGCTGCTCTTGCGATCCCTTCCGCTAAGCCGACTTTTCACATTGCTAATTCACTTTGCGAGTGGTCAGCTCAGCAGATGGCCTCAGCTTCTTACTTACTCTTGACTAACCGCCTGGACGATCTTTTCGCAACGCGCTTCTTTGCTTGAGCTTCATCGTTAGATTGGATGGTATGCGCGTTGACGATCGCCCCGAGCAGCCCTGGGAAGCGTTCCTCGATCTCCGCGCAACGCGAGGTGTTGTGCATCTCCACGCCGCGCCGTTCGCCACGGATCAGCCCCGCCTCTCTCAGCGCCCTGAAGTGTTGGGAGAGGGTGGACTTCGGAATTGCCTTGTCACTCACGGTCAGAAACATCGAGCAGTTATGTGAGCACTCCTGAGCTACGATATCTGCGAAGATCGCCGCTCGTATCGGGTCGGACAAGGCATGGAGAATCCCCTCAACCGTTATGTCCTCAAGCGATGGATGGAATAAGGGACGCACATTCATAAGAGTAGGTGTTCCGCACTAAAGGTTCAATAGTTCGTAAATTCGGAACTATAGAATTTTTCACGAGCCCGACTCCATCTACTGATCAGAACCAGGGGAGAAGGGCTGCACAGCAGCCCCCAAAACAATTCCTTGAAGCGCTTCACACAGAAAAGGGGTAAAGATATGGGCAAGCTCAACGGCAAAGTAGCAGTCATCACTGCCGCCACCTCCGGCATGGCGCTCGCGACAGCCAAACTGTTCGTCGAAGAGGGTGCGTACGTTTTCATCACAGGACGCCGCCAGGACAAGCTCGATGAGGCCGTAAAACTAATCGGCAAAAACGTCACGGGCGTGCAAGGCGATGCCTCAAGCCTTGCGGACCTCGATCGCCTCTATGAGTCGGTCAAGCGCGAAAAGGGCAAGATCGACATCCTCTTCGCCAGCGCCGGATTCGGTGAGTTTGCGAAGCTTGAAGAGGTCACCGAGGAGCATTTCGACAAGACCTTCGATCTCAACGTCCGCGGCACGCTGTTTACCGTGCAGAAGGCCCTTCCGCTCTTCAACGACAACGGCTCTATCTTTCTGCTTCGATGGGGGAATTTGTGGGTAACCGGCGGTCTTAGCGCGGACGATCGGCAAGGAAGCAATAGAGCTTGCGGCATGTGGAATCGAAGGAACGTTGCTCTTCCTCTGAGCCATTGTGAATCAATGGGCCACCGTCTTCATCGAGTATCTGAAGAAGAAGCTGGTCAATCGGAATCTTCCTCAGTTTGCCATCTTCGTTTAAGTCACGGATCACCTCTCCGCCTAGCAGCCATAGGTTGTTGATATGTTTGTGAACCGTCTTGCGGGTCAGATTGGTCGTGAGCAGTCGTTCGCAAAATAACTGGAAGCAGCCAACCAACTGCTGTCCGGGAAGAATGTCCTTTTCAAATCCCATCCAGGAATGCGGCCAGTCGGCCATATTGACTCCGAAAGAGGCTAACCCGTGCGGCTCTGTCGGGATGGTACCGGGTATGGTGGAAGACGTCGCTGTCTTCTTAGCCATGGAATTGATCACCCTCCTCAACCGCTGCTACCACTTCCGGGGTTTCGTTTACCAACAGGCCCGCTTTGGCCCAGGCCACAAGAGCATCGAGGTGACGGTACGATCACGCACAGGCTCGGCGGCGTTGTGCTCCACTTGCCGGCGGCCTGCGCCGGGTTATGACCGGCTGCCCGAACGTCGCTTCGAGTTTATCCCCCTGTGGGGGTTCTTCGTCTTCTTCCTCTACCAGATGCGGCGGGTTAGCTGCAGCCAATGCGGTGTGGTGGTCGAGCACGTGCCTTGGGGCGATGGAAAGCATCAACTTACCCAGGCATATAGCCTGGTGCTGGCCCGCTGGGCACGCAAGCTGTCGTGGAAGGAAACCGCGCTGTCTTTCCATACCACTTGGGATAAGGTCCGCGATGCCGTCGAGAGCGTCGTCAAATGGGGGTTGGAGCATCGCACCTTGGACTCCATCCGATCCCTCGGCGTCGATGAAATCCAGTATGCCAAAGGACATAAATATCTCACCCTGGTCTACCAGATCGATTCCGGGTTCACTCGCCTCCTTTGGGTGGGCAAGGAACGTACCACGGAATCCTTCCAGAAGTTCTTTGAATTCCTCGGAAAAGAACTGGCTGCCAAAATCCAGTTCGTCTGCTCAGATATGTGGCAGCCCTATCTGCGCCTCATTCGCAAAAACTGTCCCCAGGCGCTCAACATCCTCGATCGTTTCCATATTGTCGCCAAGATGAATGACGCTCTCGATCAGGTTCGCGCCGACGAGGCTCGACGCATGAAGCAGTCCGGATACCAACCGGTGTTACGAAAAACTCGATGGTGCCTACTCAAGCGTAAACAGAATCTCACCAGCCATCAGAAGTTCCGCTTGCGTGATCTGCTCCAATTTAACCTCAAGACCGTTCGTGCCTATCTACTCAAGGAAACCTTCCAACAACTCTGGGAATACAACTCCCCTGCATGGGCGGCAAAATTCCTCGATGCCTGGTGCCGTAAAACCATGCTCTCCCGCATCGATCCCATGAAGAAGATTGCCCGCTCCCTGCGCAAACATCGCGAACTCATCCTCAATTACTTCCGCGCTAACAAAGCCCTCTCCAGCGGCGTCGTGGAAGGTCTCAACAACAAAGCCAAACTGACCATGAGAAAATCCTATGGCTTTCGTACCTTCCCCGTCCTCGAACTCGCCCTATATCACTCACTTGCCAAACTACCTGAACCTCCGCTCGCCCACGATTTCTTTTGACGAATCATCTTTCTTAACGGCTCCATCGCCAGCATCAAGGGGTTTCCGACATTCGGCGTCTACAGCGCCAGCAAGGCTGCGGTTCGCTCGTTCGCCCGTACCTGGCTCTTAGAGCTCAAGGAGCGCAGAATCCGGGTGAACATCCTCAGTCCCGGCACCATCGACACGCCGATCCTCGATCCCCTGGGAGAAGAGGCCAAAGAGTTCTTCAAATCCCAGATCCCACGCGGCGAGATGGGACGCCCGGAGGAGATTGCGACGGTCGCTCTGTTCCTCGCCTCCAGCGATTCCAGCTTCGTCAACGGCGTCGAACTCTTCGTAGACGGTGGTACCGCTCAAGTCTAACTACAAGACTTAAATTCCGAAATCTAAGGATGGGATTCGTCGCAGGAGCTTTTCGGCTTTCTGGGACGAGTCCCGTTTTGCTTTTAGGCTTGGGCATTCACCCATTAGGAACAGGTGGGATATAGAGATTTCGCTGCTGATTCCGTGAGTTGCAGGAACAGCCCACCCTCTCCATCTCAACGGAGCGAATATGGCCGCGCGATTCGGAGGAAAGGAGCGAAAGAGCGTCACTTTTTAAGTCGTACGTTCTGAGCCGCCCAGGAGTTTTCGAGTACGGCGATGTGAGGGCGAACTGCGTGAAGAGAGTGGCGTCCGCCGTGGGTGAGGGGCGATGGCGGTACAGTTTATCCATGAGATTTTGAAGACCTACCCTTCTGGAGGGTGATCTATGAACTGTGGCCCCATGCCGTGCAAAGAGGTCGACACATCCGTAGCGGTTGCTTCGGAGCCACGTGAATCTTCAAAAAACTGGGTGCTTGCGGCAACAATTCTGGGATCGAGCATGGAGTTCATCGACGGCACCGTCGTGAACGTGGCTCTACCGAACCTGCAGAGTTCACTGGGAGCAACAGGCGCACAGGCGCAATGGGTAGTAGAAGCCTACGCGGTTTTCATATCTTCGCTATTGCTCATCGGTGGATCGCTGGGTGATCGATTCGGACTGAGAAGAACTTTCCTTTGTGGCGTCGTATTGTTTACCATTGCCTCGATCTGGTGTGGTTTAGCGCCGGGAATTGAGCAGCTTCTCATTGGGCGCTGTCTTCAGGGCATCGGTGGTGCACTGCTTGTTCCGAACAGTCTCGCCCTGCTGAGCGCCTATTTCCAAGGAACAGAGCGGGGTCGAGCCATCGGAACCTGGTCCGGGTTCGCATCGATCATGACCGCGTTTGGCCCTGTATTGGGCGGCTGGATGGTGCAACACGGCTCGTGGAGAGCCGTCTTTTTCCTGAATGCTCCGATTGCGCTGGTAACGGCTTGGATCATCCTGACGAAGACTCGAAATCGAGAGACGAGAGTCGAAGGAAGGCAACTCGACTTGCCGGGAGCGTTGCTAGTAACGGCTGGCCTGAGCTGCGTCACCTTCGGACTACTGGAGTGGTCGAGCCAGAGGATGCAGTCGCGCCTCTTTGAAGCGGTCGGGCTACTTTTGCTCCTGCTATTCGTAATGGTCGAGGTACGGACGCGCGCTCCGCTCGTTCCCATGGAGCTCTTCCGAAACCGGATCTTCGCTGGGGCCAATCTCCTGACATTGTTTCTCTATGGTGCCCTTTCTGCAACGCTGTTCTATTTTCCTCTGAACCTCATTCAGGCTCAGCACTATTCCCCAACTCGGGCTGGCGCTGCAACCTTGCCGATGGTTCTATTGATGTTCCTGCTCTCCCGTTGGGCTGGTGGTCTTGTGGGGCGATACGGACCGCGAAGACCCCTCATCATCGGCCCTATTGTCACGGCAGGCGGCCTTGTTCTTTTCGCTCTTCCGGGAGTTGGAGGATCGTATTGGATAACTTACTTCCCGGCGGTACTCATGTTGGGATTCGGGATGACCGTCACCGTGGCACCTCTAACGACTCTTGTCATGAGTTCAGTGACCCAGAATCGCGCTGGCGCCGCTTCAGGAATCAATAATGCCGTATCGCAGACAGCTGCGTTGTTGGCCATCGCCGTCAGCGCACCAATCTTTTTTGCATGCTTCCGCGGTGCGCTGCCCAATCAGATGAAGGCTGCAGGTGTTTCGCCACCTGTAGTCGAACAACTTCAAGAACAGGAAACGCTACTCGGCGCAATCCGAACGGACGATCCGAAGGGTAGGGTGGCAATCGATCACGCATTTGTTGATGCGTTTCGCCTGATCGCTCTGCTGGCTGCAACCGCATCCGCTTCCGCTGGGGTTACGGCCCTCTTGACGATCAGGAATCAAACTTCGGACATCCACAGCGGCGCAGTGGTTGGGTAGGTAACGGTAAGTGGCCTTCCATCCGGGCGATGCGTCCTGGACGATGGAGTCTCGATGATTGCCGGAATCGCCGCAGCATTCATCGATCCCCTGCTCGTCAACGACGGATTTTGAGACTCTGACTTTAATTCCTTGGCGGGAGCGACGGGACTCGAACCCGCTGCCTCCTGCGTGACAGGCAGGCGTTATAACCAGCTGAACTACGCCCCCCGCATAAAACCAAACTCCCAACCCTTCCTATATGTGCCTTGCCGTGCCCCAGACTTCCCCAAAAGGTCCGAGAAGTTGCCGTGACAGCGAAAAGGAAGGTCGTAACTTACAGAAAACAAGCGTCACGGATGGCTTCTTTTGGCGCTGTAAGGTACGATTGGGAACCGTTATCGAACCCCATATCAAACCCACGACCTCTGCCCTTTAGACCTCTGCCCAAGACTCGACTTTGGATTGGGGGGCACATTGGTCTCTCTAGCGACAGTTGAAATTCGGACTCCGGGAGACCCCTGAATCTCAGCCCGCTGCTTCCTGTGCACTGACCCCGCGCTCACATGTGAGAGGGTTGGAGGCGCGTGCGTGATCTGACCATTGTTATGCGGAAACAGATTTGGAGAAGGAGGTAGTTCGGAGACAAAAGCTACTTTGCTACGAGAACACCGTCAGCGGGCACCTGCCGTAACTTCGAGACGAGCGGCCATCTTAACCAACTCAGCTAGAGATTCGACCTTCATCTTTCGGCATCGCGTTGCCGCGATGTTTCTTCACTGTGACTTCACTAATGCCGAGGCGACTGCCAACCGGCTTATTCAGGAGACCGCCAACAACTAGAGCCAACACATCACGTTCGCGAGAGGTGAGGTCAGCGTATGGCTGGTGTGCGCGTCGTGGAAGCGCCTCGTGAGATCGAGTCTTTTCCCTATTTCATGGCATGGCATCCGCGGCTCACCAATGAACCTGCTCACAAATGGTTTCGTGAACAACTGCGGTCGGCTGTTCGGACGGTCTGAGCAATTCGAAGCTGACATTGTCGAGTCGGGGTTCTTCCGGATCGGATAACGGGAAACCGGTATATATGGCCCGAACTTCTTTGCAAGCGAAAAGTGAGGTAGGATTCGAACCTACAACCCTTTGGTTAACAGCCGACGACAAGGGCCGGAGTGCGCGTGTTTTCAACGGAGTAGGAAGGAGTGATTGAAGCGATCGGAGCCTGTAGGGCGCACAATTCGGCGAAGAATTCGGCGAAGTCCTGCAAAATGTGAAATCGATCTGAGGCCCAACGAACCCAAAGCCGCTTCTGGAAACCTGGTCGTGGACAGAACCGATCAATCTGGTTGTTAAGTGGGCGATGAAACTTAACTGGCAACATGCCCAATCGCAGAATACGCTGGATGCTCAGATCACGGCCAACTTGCCGCAGTTCTGGAGTGTCGGCGGGAGCGACGGGACTCGAACCCGCAGCACCCGAGTTAGCCCACGTTGTTCACGACGATGCTCAATCTCTATACTTTTCAAAGAGACCGCATCAGGCACTTTCAATTCCGTTTGACAATAAGCGCCGTCTTATCGTCGATTAAGTCATCTTCACCCGTTAGTCGAAGCTTGTCGTCTTGCTCCACGGCGAAACTCAGCAAGGCATTGCAGACCTCGCGAGCGGGCTTCTGGTAGTTTTCGAGCATTACAGCTTCCAATTGCCCGCGTACGAGTTCGTCGCTGCCGTCAAAGACTCCGTCGCTGTAGAGGACGAGAACGTCCCCTCGACCCATCAGGGTGATTTCACCCAGATCTGAAGGGTTGATCTCCCTCTGCCGAAAGCTCATCGAGTAGTATTTCTTGCGATCAGGGTGATCTTCCGGAATTTGTAAGCCGAGCGCAAGGAATTGCAGCATCTGGCTTTCCCCTAGTTTGACGAATTTTCGATGAGCGGCCGAGAAGACCAGCGGCGGAGGATGCCCAAAGTTAACGAAGCGAAAATGCCCACCTGGACGCACCTCGCCGTAGAGCATCGTCGCAATTTCGCGCGCCCCAACTCCGCGATTCATCGCCAGTTCGTGCCGGGCTGTCACAGACAAGGCCAGCCGCAGGTTGATATTTTCGAACAGCTCCGGTGTCGTTTTTCCGTATCGGCACAGCTCGGAAAGCATGAGGGCATGAAATGTGCTATGTACGGTGGATGCAATTTTCGCTGAGATCGTTCCGTGTCCCTGCGCGTCCACAATCAAAATGCCCGCCGTAGAATAGAGGTCGCCTAGATCCTCGGCAATACGCGCCTGTTCAGAGCTCTTAGCGAACCGATACTCCGGTTCCATCTCTGGCTTGTAGCCCGGCGTTTCCTGCAGCCAGTGCACGTGATCATCGACGGGATTACGAACCTGAGCTCCCCGAGGCAGCGGCGTGAGAAACTCGTTCGATAGGCGCCTAGCTAGCTGAATGCGTGAGTCGACGTCATAGCGCTGTTGGAAATTGATGTACTCAAAGAGGTCGCCGCCAACAGGCCCGGCTGGAATTGAATTTCCAAATATATCGATTCCCGGAAGCTGCGGAATTACACCTTCCGCAGGCATGAGACGCTCGCGGAGGTATTCATCGATTTCCGGAATAGAGTTGATATTCGTCATGACCGCTTTGCACTCCGAGAAATCATATTTTGCAGCTGGCGTTAGGATTTTTATGCACCAGGAGCCGCCTCAACTGACTTCATAGGCGCGGTTCCAAAATTCACGCTGAATCGTTTGCACCAAATGGAGACGGCGCGATATCTCGACAAATCCAGATCGCGCCCGAGCGTATAGTCCTGATCGCCAATATTTCCTTTTATGTTCCCCAGATCGATGAAGCCTGCGTGCTCTACAGTCGCGGCGTCGTAGGCATTGTCTGCCGCCACCATGTAAACGTGGACATCGGGGCCATTCGAAGTGCTGAAATTTGAAAGACGAAGAATCCGGTTTCCATTCGAATCCTGGAATACCGTGGCGGTTCCTTTCGTCTCGTGCGCAATACCGTGAAAGGGTCCCGACGCTAAGGCCGCCAAGGAACCTGCACTTGCAGCGGGTACGGCCTCGTCGGCTCGCTTATTGATAACAAGGCGTTCCGGTCTGAACGCGTACCATGTCACGATCAGGACAATGACGATCAGCGAGATAACAACAACGCGCTTCTTCATCGGCCTCCTCCTTGTTGCCCCTCAACCGGCACCATTCTCCCCCAAATAAATAACTCCCTTCCGTTCACCAATGCGACTCCTGCTCATCCAGTTGCACGCAGATAACCAAAGTCAACAGCTGATGCCGGCGATGAATGCAGCGTTGAATCAGTTTCTGGATCGTCGCCGCTCTTCCCGTCGGCGGCTTACTCTTGCAGATGTCGTGAGTGCGACAGACTGTCACGCGCACGACATCATGAACAACACGGCGTCCTGTCGTCGAACAGGGGATCATCGCGCCTTGTCGACAGGTTGGCCAATATATAAATGGGGTGAATCACCACCATCTGAATCCACCGATGAATCCATTTTGACCAATGGTACGTTTACCAGATGTTCACTCAAGAACCAAGTCTGTAGCTCATTGGTGCGGAGCACTTCACTCACGGCCAGATCATTTGTTCCATCGTCACCCAGCTGAGATGCACGCCGGGCGAGACTTCGAGCCTGACCAATGATGAGCTTATGGGCATCGAGCAAACGCGACAACTGAGCGGGCACCGCTTCACGGCCACGGGGCGGCCGTTCGATGCTGGTTGTTTCCGCCACATCCGCTCCCATCGCCAGGCTCACCCCACCGAGCAACTGAATACGCTCGGCGATTGAATCGACCAGTTCGACTTGCTGGTCATAGTGCTTATCGAAAAGCAAGTGAAGTTGATAAAAAGTGGCGCCGGCAACCTGCCAATGAGATTTCTTATAGAGATCACGGATTGTGATTGTGTCCGCAAGGAGTTGGTTCAGACGCTCCGTCATTTCGAGGCGCACCGGTTCTTCAAGTTCCAGAGGCAGCGCATGGGTCACAGTTTCGTACGGCTGAATTTCTCTTGCCCGTTGATGAAGATGTGGTTGAGCACTGATCTTGCTTTTTGCGATTGAGTTGTTCTCCATCCAGATTCTCCTTTGCGTTTCAAGTACAGGCGTTGAACACGTCTGCATGCGGGCGCTCAAGGACGCCTCTTAATCCGCTGCGCAATCTCGACTTGCAAGTGGTGTTCCACTTCCTCAGTCTCTAACGATTGCTTCGAAATTCAAGCGAATAGTGAGGACTAAGGAGTTGCGTCATCGATGGACTCCGCATTTGTCCGAAATGCGGGCATCCATCGAAGCGTGTCTTCGCCACGACACCTTGCGCATGGTAGATCGCAAGAAGCCAGCCGATTTAGGAGAAGGCCTTCTGGAAGTTAGAGACGAGTTCTGATTCCAGGTCAACAGTTACGTTTTGGCAGTGTAATTGCACTCCATGAGGGCATATGGCGATCATTTCGCGAGGTTTCTCCGGCCGGCGCAGTACAGCAGATGCGAAACTCCCCCCTGGTCAATACCTCACTACGGATTTTCCGGTTTTGTCCGCAGGGCCCACACCCCGCATATCACTCGATCAGTGGGAATTTACGATCAACGACGGCAATCACCTGAAGAGATGGGATTGGAAGGCCTTCCGCGAGTTGCCCATCGAGACCATCACAGTTGATTTGCATTGTGTAACAAGATGGTCAAAGTTGGGCACCAAGTGGGAAGGCGTCTCGCTCGATGTGCTGCTGGCGGATGCAAAGACTGATCTGTCTTACGCAATGTTTCGTTCTTACGGCGACTACACGACAAATCTCCCCCTCAACGATGTCCTGAATCGCCAAGCGTGGATCGCATTCAAGTATGACGGAGCTGATCTCGCGCCCGAACATGGTGGCCCTGCGCGACTTCTGGTTCCGCACTTATATCTCTGGAAAAGCGCCAAATGGGTAACTGGCATGACGTTGATGCCGAGCGACAAACCAGGATTTTGGGAGAGTCTCGGCTATCACACCTATGGAGATCCATGGAGGGAACAGCGGTATTCGGACGACTGACGTGGCATACTGCGAAGGTTCTTGATCTGCGCGCGGAAACCGCGAATGCGCGGACAATAGCGTTTGCGGTTCGGGGCTGGCCGGGTCACGTCGCCGGCCAGCACGTCGATGTGCGCCTCACAGCGCCCGACGGATATTCAGCTGTCCGATCCTATTCCATTGCTTCCGCGCCTAACTTGGAAGGGCGCGTTGAAATCACGGTCGAGCGAATACCCGCCGGCGAGGTCTCTCCCTATTTGACCCTCGAGCTGATGGTCGGTGATGAAGTAGAGTTGCGCGGTCCTATAGGTGGGTGGTTCGTGTGGCGCAGTGACCAAACGGAACCGATCCAGTTGCTGGCCGGGGGTTCAGGCATCGTACCTCTAATGGGGATGATTCGATCCCACGCAGTAGCAAAGAGCACTGCAGCATTTCGATTGTTGTATTCAGTGCGAGAACCTGGATCCATTCTCTACCGCCAAGAACTTGAAGCTCTGTCTGCCCAGCATGCGCCTGTCACCGTGAACTATACATACACACGATCCGTTCCGAAGGATTGGTCCGGACCGCCGCGACGCGTGAATGGGGATTTGATTTCACAGTTGACCTGGCCTGCAAGCCTGGGCGCAACCTTCTATGTTTGCGGCCCCACAGGTTTTGTCGAAAGCGTGACGGACCTGCTCATTGATGCTGGCAACAGCAGAGAAAAGATCAAGACCGAGAGATTCGGCCCTACAGGAGAACCGAAATGAGTTTCGAGGCCTACCCTTATTTAGACGGCAACGCAGCTGCAGGCGAGTTAAACAAAGTATTTGCCGTCGACGTCACTGCTGCGCAGGGACAGTGTGCCAATTGTGGGTTGACGAGGCATTTTGCTGATGCGCATTTGTACGTGAACTGCCCCGGCATGGTGGCGCGATGCTCGGGCTGCAAACACATCCTGCTTCGTCTGGTAAACAGTGGCGAGCGATTGTTTCTCGATCTGCGCGGTATGACCTATCTTGCGCTCCGCCCATCAGAACACAACGATCGTTGAGAACCGTGGTTGGCGACTCAAACGCCGATTGGTTTTGGCGAGTATCAGAACTAAGATTATGGGGAACTAAGATGAAGGACAGAATCACATGCCTGCTAGCAGTCATCTTGATCATGCAGCAGAGCGGCCTCGTTGTCGCTCGCGCAGCCAACAAGGATACCGATGAAGGCCGCTTGAAAGATTGCGGGGCAGTTCTAAAGGAAGTTCTCGATATTCCGGATAATATTCCCCAGGACCTCCTCGATAGAGCGGATTGTGTGGTGGTCTATCCGTCGGTGTTGAAAGCCGCGTTCGTGATTGGGGGCAGCTATGGCCGAGGTGCGATGACATGTAGAAAAGGCCAAAACTTCACGGGATCCTGGGGTGCCCCAACAATGATGGCTCTTGAAGGTGGGAGCTTTGGCTTTCAGATCGGCGGACAGGCAACGGACTTCGTCCTTCTGGTGATGAATGAAAGTGGCGCTCGCGGGATCCTGGCTGGAAAGGTGAAATTGGGAGGGGATGTCTCGATTGCCGCCGGACCGGTCGGACGTGACGCTTCGGCGGAGACCGACGTGACCCTGCGCTCAGAGATCCTGAGCTATTCCCGTTCCCGCGGCCTGTTTGCTGGGATCTCTCTCGAAGGCTCAACCATCCGCCCCGACAATAAAGCAAATAAACAAATCTATGGGGATCGCCTCGGTGCCAAACAGATCGTGCTCTCGGATCAACTCAGAACGCCCGGCGCTGCCGGGCAACTTGTATCCACGTTAGACGCCGAGGCGCCGCATCACAAACCCTAAATGCTAGGCGGCGTCCTTTTCGAATCCACCGTTCTCGATGATAAAGTTCGCGATCGCTTGGACACCTTCACCCGTTTTCAGATTCGAAAAAACAAAAGGACGTTTGCCGCGCATTCTCACTGTATCCGCTTCCATGACCTCAAGGTTCGCCCCAACCAGAGGAGCCAGGTCAATTTTGTTGATGACGAGGAGATCGGATCGCGTGATTCCAGGGCCGCCTTTACGCGGAATCTTTTCGCCCTCCGCTACGTCGATCACGTAGATCGTCAGGTCTGCCAATTCGGGGCTGAAGGTCGCTGCAAGGTTATCACCGCCAGATTCCACAAAGCACAGGTCTGCCTGGGGGAACTTCTTCTTCATCTCCTGAATGGCGGCAAGGTTCATTGAAGCATCTTCCCGTATCGCCGTGTGCGGACAGCCTCCGGTTTCGACTCCCATAATTCGCTCCGCTGGTAGCGCCTCAGCGCGCGTGAGAATAAGTTGGTCCTCCTTTGTATAAATGTCATTCGTAATCACAATAATGTCGTAGGTATCGCGAAGACGCTTGCACAGGGCTTCGACGAGCGCGGTTTTACCCGAGCCAACCGGCCCGCCGATCCCAATCCGTAAAGGTCCGGTCTGGAAGTCTGAACTCCAAATATTTGTCATGAGCGAAATAGCCTCGTGTATTGGGTTTCATGATGGGCAGAGGAAAGATCGACCATGAATGCGGCCGATCCCAAATCGTGAAGTGTTCCTTGTTGAGCTTTTGCACTTGCCAGAAGCACAGGTTCTTCTAGTTCGGCGATTGCGCGCTGCCCGTCCGTTTGCCCCAAAGGGATCAATCGAGTGCCTGCCGCCACCAGATTGGCGATGTAGCCCTGCAGGAATGCGGAAAGCGCAAGAGTGCTCGAAATTCCCTGACGAGCCGAACGAACTCCGAGCACGACTGCCAAAACGGGAGTAATGCCGCATTCGCATAGTGAGGTCGAAAAACTCTCTAGGAAACGATCGGGCCATACCTTCCGAAGCGTGTCGAGACAGGCCATCCCCTGCTGCGACGATTCCAGTGCGAACTCGGACGAGCCGCGGAACGCGGCGGCCAGTTCCGAAACGTCAATTAGTTTTTCGCAATCGTCATTTGTTGCGCAATTCCAAGCCTCGAGGAAAAACACCGCCTCATTTCGCCCCGTCCCGAAGAGAAGATCTGCTTCAAGCCAATCGACGAGACTTTCGCGATTGTAGATATCTCCTGCTTCTACGGCCCACTCAATACCATGAGAATAACTGTATGCGCCGATCGGAAAGGCAGGAGACAACCAGCTCTGCTGCCTTAAAAGTGCCAACTGCGATAAAGGACACTGCTGATCAGTCATGATGATGGTGATCTTCGTCATGTTTGTGATGATGGCGCTGGCCATAAGCGCCACCTTCGGGCTGGAAGGCCGCCTCTATCCGATGAAGATGGGCTCCGAAGCCACGGAGCAAGTCTTCAATCACGTGATCAGGCCGAATTCTAAGAGCGAGCTCTCGGATTTCTGTCTGTAAATGCCGATTACCCAGGTGCCAACCAAGGCGCATCAGTTGCAAGGGATCTTCATGCTTGATCTCTACGAGGGTCTCGGGAGCAGCCTGAACTTTTAGCCATCTCCCATCTTCGAGCCTCAGTCCGTCGCCGTCCGCCAGCGCGATCGTTTGCGGAAGATCGAGCAGAACGTCGTCCCCCTGGTCGGTGGTCAGCCGGAAGCGTCGACGATGACGTGCGTCAAAGTCAAGCGTACACGTGCCTGCCGACTCTTCATCGGGCCATTGCCCCGCAGGGGAATGAATTGAAGCGCGATGCATCATGTCAGTACATAAAATAGCGTTGAGCCATCGGCAATACTTTGGCTGGTTCGCAGGTGAGAAGGCGGCCATCGGCACGCACTTCGTAGGTTTCAGGATTTACTTCCATTCGGGGAGTTGCGTTGTTGAGCATCATGGATTTCTTGCCGATCCTGCGTGTGTTCGAGACTGGGAGAAGTCTCTTGGATACGCCATGCGTCTGACCTTTATCGAGGAAAGCCTGGCTGACAAAAGTGACGGAATTTTCGGTAAGTGATCGACCAAACGCACCGAACATCGGCCGGTAGTATTCGGGCTGTGGCGTCGGGATAGAACCGTTGGGATCTCCCATGATGGCAGCCGCGATTGTGCCGCTCTTCAGCACCATGTCGGGCTTCACGCCGAAGAATGCTGGGTCCCAGATGCAAATATCGGCGAGCTTTCCAATCTCGATTGAACCGACATGCGTAGAGATTCCTTGAGCGATTGCGGGATTGATCGTGTATTTCGACAGGTAACGGCGAGCTCTGAGATTGTCGTTATCGCCTTTCTCCTCCGCCAGGCGCCCAAATTGTTTCTTCATTTTGTCGGCAGTCTGCCACGTGCGGATGATAACTTCGCCAACCCGGCCCATCGCCTGACTGTCCGAGGACGTAATCGAAAGTGCCCCCATATCATGCAGAATATCTTCGGCGGCAATGGTTTCTTTGCGAATCCTGCTCTCCGCGAATGCGACATCTTCAGGGATTCGGGGATCGAGATGATGGGTCACCATCACCATGTCGAGAGCCTCTTCAAGCGTGTTCACCGTATAGGGTCGCGTTGGGGTCGTGGACGATGGAATCACGTTTGGTTCGCCGCAGACCTTGATTATGTCGGGGGCGTGTCCACCTCCGGCTCCCTCGGTGTGGAACGTGTGAATAGTTCTACCCTTGAAAGCAGCAATTGTATCTTCGACGAAGCCGCTTTCATTCAGCGTGTCTGTGTGGATCAGAACCTGCACGTCCATGTCGTCCGCGACCGACAGACAGCAGTCGATGGCCGATGGTGTCGTACCCCAGTCTTCATGAAGCTTGAAGCCACATGCTCCTGCATCGATCTGCTCGATCAGACCGGCCCGAGAACTGGCGTTGCCTTTTCCGAAGAACCCGAGATTTATGGGAAAGCCGTCTGCGGCCTCAAGCATTTTCTGAATGTGCCAGGGACCTGGAGTACAGGTCGTTGCATTGGTTCCTACAGCTGGCCCCGTCCCACCGCCCATCATCGTGGTCAGGCCTGAATAGAGGGCTTCTTCAATCTGCTGAGGGCAAATGTAGTGAACATGAGTGTCGATGCCGCCGGCAGTGACAATCTTGCCTTCACCCGCGATCACTTCCGTTCCGGGACCGATCACGATCGTGACGTTCGGTTGGATATCGGGATTTCCTGCCTTTCCGATGGCTTGAATCCGTCCGCCTTTGAGAGCGATGTCCGCCTTGACGATTCCCCAGTGATCCAGAATCAGAGCATTAGTAATTACTGTGTCGACCGCGCCTTCACTGCGTGGACGCTGTGACTGCCCCATGCCGTCGCGAATCACTTTTCCGCCACCAAACTTCACCTCTTCGCCATAGACGGTGTAATCCTTTTCGACTTCGATGATGATGTCGGTATCCGCAAGGCGAACCTTGTCCCCAGTCGTTGGGCCAAACATCTGCGCATAGGCTGCCCGATTTATTTTGCTAGGCATTTCTGGCTACCTCTCTCGCTGTTCCGGCAATGCTCCCATGACCAATTTGCGGAAGCCATAGACAATGCGTGCGCCTCGGTACGGGATAAGGGAAACGCTGCGCGACTGACCTGGCTCGAAGCGCACCGCGGTTCCCGCTGGAATGTCCAAGCGATAACCGAGCGCGGCTTCCCGATCAAACCGGAGAGCTGAGTTGGTTTCAGCGAAGTGGTAATGGCTGCCAACCTGTATCGGCCTGTCGCCAGTGTTCGCAACTGTCATCAGGAGAGCCTCCCTGCCCTCATTGAGAGCGATGTCGTCAGCCATTGCAAAAATCTCACCAGGAACCATGTCAGGTCTACCTCAGGGAATTGGGTTGTGAATACTCACGAGCTTCGTTCCATCTGGGAAGGTCGCTTCCACTTGCATCTCGGGAAGCATCTCGGCAATTCCTCCCATCACCTGCTCACGGCTCAGTACCTTGCGACATTCTGACGCTAGCTCGGCAACCGATTTGCCGTCGCGGGCCCCCTCCAGGACGAAATCGGCGATGAGCGCAACGCTCTCGGGATAATTGAGCCTCACGCCTCTTTTGAGCCGCTCCCGAGCAATCATTGCAGCCAACGAGACCATCAGCTTATCTTTCTCGCGAGGTGTCAGGTTCATGAACTTCTCCGTCTGCAAGCATCTAACACGACCACATTTTTGGTACCTGGAAGGGTCCCGGACCGAGCTCAGGACTCAATTGCTCGAGTAAGCTGCTCAGGGCCCGCCTCAGCGCAGAGGACTCGCTCGCTGCTAAGCGAACAACAATGAGTCCGCCCACCAACGTTGACGCTGAACTGCATTCCAGGGATGGACTAATATTGCGCAAGAACTCGAGCCGTTTCTCTGGCGAGCTGCCGTAGTAAACCAGTGTCGCAATCGCGTTGCAGCCCGAGAGCAGAGCTTTCCTATGAATGTGCGGAAAGATCTCGTCGTTGACGCGAAAGCTGTCTGCCCAGATTAGGCGGCCTCCCTTTTTCACCTGCCAATGGTCCGTGATTTGCCCACCCGTTACGATCTCGCCATACGCGGTTCGGCCCAGCACGATCCACTCGAGAGCAAGCAACTCCGCTCCGTCGACAACCTCGATCTCCGTTGTCCGCTCGAGACGTGCTCGATTGAAAACGATTGTCTCTTGCGGAAGCCATGCAAGCTTGGCTGTCTCCCGTACTTTCAACCTCGTCACAACAGATGCGGTTGCGCATAAGGCTCGATAGACCTTCTCTGCCGCCTGCGAAGTCACGGCGAGCGACGCGCCAGGGAGTGCCGTCACGGTGCACTCGAGACGGTCACCGCCCGCTACGCCGCCGCCCGTATTTATAAGGACGGCCTCTTGGAACGCACCATTTCCGCTTCTTGGGAACCGGATGCGAATAGGAGACCGTTCAAAGATGTACTCGATGCGCGTACCGTTCTCCGAGCCGCTCAACACGATCCGGCCGCACCCATCGGCACGTTGCAAATCCGCATCTGACGGGCCACCCGTAGGCGTGTCCGGCGTGCAACAATGACTCATGTTGGCGATGAAAGTCGTAGACATCGGGATCATTGTCAGTTTCCAGCAGGTCTGGCCGGCGTCAGAGTTGACTGATGGTTTCTTCTTTGAATCGGTGACACTGATCCGACCCTCGGTGCTGAGCACCCGCTGTCTGTAGACGCGGTGGCTACCACTCCTCCACGCTGTTCCCCGGAATCCAGCTGAGTGTCCATGTCTGCCCAACTTGCGGAAGTATCCGCACCGTAGTCGCTCGGGCGGACCTTCGCGCTGACCAGACTTCTCAACTGGAACATGCCGCTTCCGTTTAGCAGATCAGAATCCTGCCAAACCCTCGGGGCAGTTGTAGGGGATGGCGACACTGGTGACCTCCTCCAGCGAGCCGTCCGGCTTGGTGGCGTACCCCACCAGTTTCGAGGCGTTCCCGTAAATCTGGTAGAGAAAAGCGCCATCCGGAGAGACCCAGTTGTCGCTCGGGCCGCTGCTGACGTCTCCACAAAGACCCCTGAAGGTGCCATCGCCCTCCACGACGGGGCAGGCGGGATCCTTGGCGACCCGGATTTCGAGGCCGTCGATGTGGAATGTGGTGATATTGCTGTAGCCGAAAACCGTAGCGTACAGAAATCGGTCATCGGGGGAGACGGATGCCCAGCAAAGTTCAGCGATCGGGCCTCGCCTTGTGTCGATCGGTACGATCTTGCCGACGCCAATCCTGCCATGTTCGTCGATTCTGCCCAAGGCCACTCCATCACCGACGGCATAGCCGATGATGAACGTATCCGGCCGGTTGTGCAGGAACGCAATATAGAACGGAGAACCACCTCCCCCATCCTGGAAAGAGCCTTCTCCGAGCGTCCCATCCTGATTGACGCGGTGGATGACGATGCCGTCGGGATCCGGAGCGTTTGAAGCAACCGATCTCGTTTTGCCGTCCGAACCGGTTATCCAGAGAATGGGGGAACCGTCCGGGTAGGTGCCGGAGATCGCAATGGGCACGTCGAACGTGGTGCCGACAAGAAGAAATTTCTCGTCTGGCGAGAGCACACCCATCGTCGGCACACGGTGTGGTTTCTCTGGCGTGTTGCACGTGTACTTCTCCATGCGCGGCGTAAGCTTGCCATCGTTGGACACTGACATAATCCTGACGTGATCGGGTCCGAAGGAGTGGACTACGTAAAGCATGCCCTTCGAGGGAGAATATGCGAGCGATTTGGCGGTGCCGCTCTTCCCCTCCACAGCATTCCCCGTCGGCTTGGTGTCGATCAGTTTGAGCCGTCCATGTTCGCCGACAGCAAAGCTGGACACCGAATTGTCACCGCCGTTGGTGGCGAACAGAAACTTGCGATCTGGCGAGAGGATGACGCTCCCCGCTCCTTCAAAAGAGTTGGGCGCGCTCTCCTGTCCGCTGATTGGCTTGTAAGTACCTGAACCTGCACCGCCCGTCGCAACTCGTTCTGCCTCTGTAAGGGAGCCGTTGGCGGAGCGATGATAGTGGATAAGGGCGTTCTTTACTTCATTGGTTTGCATGTACAGATGGCCGTGGCCATTCATGCTCATTTCACTCGACATACTCGCACTCTGCTGTGGCATTTTCGTCTCTCCTTTTTCTTGCGTCGAAATTCTTTTCAACATCTTTCGTAATACGCACAACAACGACAATCTTGTGTTGAGCCCTATTGACCTATTTCAGGGGGTCTTTATCGCGGAGCAATGGGTAGAACTGCACCCAGGTCATGTCCGTTTTTGCGACATTCGCCTGGTGGCAAAAGGCGCATTCTGTTGCAGGAGCCTCGGCCGCTGCCTCGGCGTATGGCAAGGGATGATGCCCAAAAGTAAAGAACCCCCATCCATTCGTTTTAGCGAACCGCTTACTGTCCTTTACCGTAACGTCGATTCCGTTGTATTCCCCGTTGAAGAATCCCCTGCCAGATGGTTCGGCTCGAGAGCCGTCGGGGAATGTGGGATCAAGAACCCGAGTCAGTTCCTTTACGATGACCGTCCCTTCCGGAAAGGAGCCTGTCTTTAGGTAGGCATCCACATTTTTCGCTTCAACGTACACGTGATGGTATTCGGGAAAGTTCGCGTGCCCGTTGTTGAGGCCATTGGGCGTGAGGGGAGCGCCCACGAAGACCCACCTGCGAAACACATGCGGATCAGGCAATTTCAGCTTGCCCTGAGCGTCAAAGACGGCACTCGACTGTGCTCCTGGTTCCTGCGCAGCCGCCACTGGTTTCGTGGCCAATTCGAACAGGCCCCAAGAGATTGCTCCAAATGCGACGGCAGTTATGAACACGTACTTCAACATTGCATTTCTCCTTCACGGTCTTTCTAGAAAATACCTCTGCTTCCACTGACCCGACGGCTGGACTATTCTGCTCAAACGCTTGAATTCATAAACCTATGGATCCGTTCTCGCTCCGAAGGACTTAATGATTGATGCCGCTCACAAATCCGCCTAAGTGGGCGGTGAGTGCAATCACTGCGACACCAAGTAGCTCGACAGGAATGCGATTGCGAGGAAGAAACGCGACCCTGGATTTACGCGCCCGCCAGTGCAGCCACCAGGTCGCCACTATCAAAGCAGTTGCGGACATCGCCGCTACGACATGCAGCAATAGAATGCCCTCGAGCCGTGCGCCTCCAAGCGCAAACTGCCATGCAAGTACCCCCGAGACAATAGTTGGAATCAAGAACGCCCCAGCCACCGACAAGTTTAGGCAAGCCGCGGTGCCAAGGTGCGAATCGCGCTTGCCACCGGAGAAGAGATCGAAAACGACTCCGCTGATAAACAACCCGATCGGGAAATGGATGAACACAACATGTTGCGCGTGCCTTTCAAGAAGAATCGTCCGCCAGTTGAGAGGATTGACCATATCCACGCCTAGCCTACTTTCGCCTTTGCCTGCTCACGATTCGCCGCCAATTCGGACGAGCCACCGCTCCCGTACTACTGAACAATCAATGTGCCTTTCATGTACGGGTGGATTGTGCAGATGTAGTTGTATGTTCCTTTGTCCGGCGCTGGATGGCGCCAGGATGCACCCGACTGAATGGTCCCGGAATCGAAACCAGCCTTTGATGAATTTGTAGTCGCAGTGTGAGGAGCGCTGTCGTCATTTTTCCATTCGACAGTGTCTCCCGGATGAACAGTCACTGTTGCTGGATCGAACGCGAAATTGCGGATCTCGACCGTTACCACTTTCGGGGTGCCGCCTCCTGCCTCAAGACGGGTCGGGACAGACAACAGCAGGCCAGCGGCAATCAAGCCGGCACCAGCGACAGTGGACAAGAAATGCTTCAGCATACAGAGCTCCTATGACGAAGTGTGGCCCGTTACTTCGAAGCGAGAACCGGAAATCCCTGGACGTATGTCCAGTCCGTCGACTTGGCCGGCATGTGACATCCGAGGCAATCTTTCTTGTAATCAGTTGCCACTTGCTTATCCGGGTCGTCTGCTTTAAAGAGGGCCCAGCCCCATCCGTCACCCCACAACTGGTTTTCTGGAAACCGGTGTTTATCGTCCTTGATCTTGACGAACCACACCTTAGTTCCCGAGGCCCAATGCGAATCACCTGTGGTGAGTTGAGCGTGCTCCGTTCCAAAGACCTCTTTCACGAGCACAGCACCATCAGGGAACTTTCCCGTTTTGCGGTAGTACTCAGCAGTTCCTGGTGACGCATACGTCACGTGCATTTGATTTCCCTTCGGATCAAGCACCGTGTAGGTTCCGAGAAATTGATAGAGATCCCGATATTGAGCCGGCTTGCGGATGTTTCCTGCTTTATCGACTAGATCGAAACCCTTGAAACTCGTTGTGCTCGGTTTCATTTGCTCCAGTCCACTCCCAAACAAAGCAAGGGTGAGAAGGACAAACGCGATACGACCAGGCATATAAGAAGCCCTCCGACTTGCAATCTCCCCTTGCACGTTGAAGGCCAACTTCGTGCGGACGCAAAAACCCCGTTAGGACTCTTCGTCAGCCATGCGCTTCGCATGACGTTTCGATGCAGGTATCGGTACGCCTAACACCACTGAGGTATTCTCGTGCGTCGCTATTCCGACACCTAATGACGTGTCGAAGACATTGCGAGTCGCTTGAGCTCTAATAAACGCGCGTGAAATCGCCGAACCCCTCCGGTGCTCTGTGATCGTAAGTTTGGCATCCAAGTTGCTGCCTTCACACCATCCCGTGGACGCAAGGTGTGAATCTTGACCTCCACGCGATGATTGAGATCGCGGCGACGCTCGCCTGATAGCCAAACGGTCGCGAAGAAAAGACGTCAGCCGCGAGGTGCACTTCGTTTAGGTACGAAATTCTGGGTAAGCACATCAGTCCCCAAAGGAGACCAACCTATGTTGCGTGCATCGGCCGTAGCAGCAGAAGCACTCTCAACCAATGCCACCTCGAACGATTCAGCACCCAGCGGCAAAGCAGCTCACACAACAGTCATCCAGCATGTCCTCTCCAGGCTTAAAGACATTGGAATATCCAAAGTGTTCGGCGTTGCCGGAGACTTCGCATTCCCCATCGAGGACGCCATTGTCAATTTCCCAGGGATCGAGTGGATCGGATGTTGTAACGAGTTAAATGCGGCATATGCCGCCGACGGGTATGGTCGCATTCACGGCATTGCCGCTCTCAACACCACCTACGGTGTTGGTGAATTGAGCGCAATCAGCGGGATAGCCGGAGCATATGCGGAGCATGTTCCTGTCTTTCATCTAGTAGGAATGCCCAATTTACCTACCCAGGCAGCGCGAGGACTTGTCCATCACACGCTGGGAAATGGAGAATTCGACTTCTTCCACAAGATGGCTGAACATGTCGTCTGCGCCAGTGCCATCTTGACCCCTCAGAATGTGGCATACGAAACCGAGCGGCTGATTGCTGAAGCGCTTTTTCATCGCAGGCCTGTCTATATGGCATTCCCAACAGATGTCGCGAATCAGTCTGTAGTCGGTAACGCATCACCACTAGATCCACCGAAGAGCGACCCTGAATCCCTTCAAGCGGCTGTTACCGCGATCCTCAACCGCCTTAGTGCAGCGACATCCGCGTGCATTCTTCCGGGATTCCTGGCGTATCGAGAAGGGCTAGCATCGGTCATGCAAGGGCTAGTTGATGCCTCTGGCCTGCCCTTCGCCACGATGCTTGCGGACAAGACCTCACTCGAGGAGCAACAGCCCGCCTATGTGGGGATGTACGACGGAAAGCTTATGGATGAGTCAGTCCGCGAGTTCGTTGAATCATGCGACACTGTCATTCAAATCGGAACAATTCTGTCGGACTTCAACACTGGCGCTTTTACCTCTCACCTCGTCGTTGAAAACACCGTTGACATCCGTCACCATCGGACTCACGTTGGCACAAAAGTGTATCCCAACATTGAAATGAAAGATGTCCTCACCGAACTCACGCAGCGTGTAACGAAGCGAAACCAAAAACTACCGATTCAGCCCGCTCCGCTGGGACCTATAAAGGGCGCTGGCAACGATCCAATTTCCGCTGAAGCACTTTATCCCCGTTGGCAGAATTTCATTCAACAGAATGATCTCGTCTTCACCGAGACCGGGACGTCCTCGATGGGACTTGCGTTTGCACTTATGCCTAAAGGTGCAAAGTTCTTCAACCAGCCCATATGGGGTGCAATTGGCTGGGCTACTCCTGCGTCCTTTGGAGCCGCGGTCGCGGCACCAGACCGCCGCGTTCTTCTGATTACGGGGGACGGCTCTCACCAACTCACGGCCCAGGAGATAAGTCAATTCGGTCGGCGGGGACTGAAGCCCATCGTCTTCGTCCTTAACAATTCAGGCTACTTGATCGAGCGTTTGCTCTGTGCTAACCCCGAATACGAATACAACGACGTAGCGCAATGGCGCTATTCGGAGTTGCCAAATGCACTTGGATGCGACGACTGGTTTACAGCTCGCGTCACCACGTGTGGAGAGTTCGATCAGGCTCTCAAGATAATCTCTCAGAGCGACAAGGCGGCGTACATCGAGGTCGTGACCGACAAGTATGCTGCTTCTCCACTGGCGGTGAAGCTCCACGAAAGCATTGCGACTCTCTATCGGACTTAGCACACTCGAAGAACATCCGAAACCATAGGCATTATCTACCTGACAAGAAAGAGCGCACATGGAACGGTGATTGCGGCACTGACTTGCCTCTTGGTCCCAACCGCACGGGCACACCAGGCCGACCCTGCGCCTCCCGTCGCGGCGGTTGAGAGTCCTCAAATGGCCTTGGGAGGTTAGTCGGCCGTGCGGACCGCCAATAATCTAGTCGATTTACAACCCAATCCATTTCATCGAGGGGGTAACATGCATTCAACGCAAGACAGCTATTTTGAGGCGTATCGCAGCCTGAGGCTTACGCGCGACTCTCAAGGAGTGTTGCTGGCGGAGTTTCACAGCAACCGAACCCCTCTCACATTTACCGCGCCCGATCACACGGACTTCGTGGACGCCTTCTACAGGATCTCGCAAGACCGCGCCAACAAGGTCGTGATTCTGAGTGGAATGGGAGGCGAGTTCATTCCCGGTATTGACTTCTCGAGCTTTGGCAACGTTGCTGATCCAGAAGTCTGGAGCCAGGTACACGACGAAGGTGTGCAAATCGTCGAGAATCTGGCCAACATTCGTGTACCCGTCATTGCGGCGGTGGAAGGCCGAGCTCACGTTCATAGTGAGTACGCGCTAATGGCGAACGTAATTGTGGCTGGTGAAGGTGCAACGTTTAATGATCTTCCGCACTTTGCCGGCGGAATTATTCCTGGCGATGGCATCTTTACTACCTGGAGTTATCGAGCCGGAGCGGGTCGCGCCGAATCATTTCTCCTGAACCCCCAGCCCATCACAGCTCGAACAGCGCTCGAATGGGGCGTTGTCGCAGAAGTTGTGCCAGACGGCCGTACCGTTGCCCGTGCTCGCGAACTTGCTGCCCAATATCTCAAGGTTCCTGAGGTGACTCGGCGCAATACGCGCGTTCATTTTATCCAGCCCCTAAAAGAGCGTCTGATCCGGGAGGTCGGTTATGGCCTGGCCCTCGAGGGCGCCGCAGCCGCTGCCCTCGTTCAATCTATGCGATCGGCAAGGAAATCATAACGACCGACGCTGTTCAGACCAGTAAAAGGGAGGTGTGAGGGCGTTGCTCTGGCGATCGCAAATCGTTGTGTGCCTATTTTATCGGGACCATACCCCAAGTAATCTGTGGAAGCATCCGATCGTGCAATGGATCTCCGCTTCTCCCTGGAAGGGGCTGCCTCACCGTTGAAGACCGAGACAAAGTACTCGGCTTTATTTCCTGGCCGCTACCAACCAACCACGGGTTCTTCTACTCCATCAAAGAGGCTGCCGACTCAGCATGACGCGAACGATTGCAATTACGGGAGCATCACGTGGCATCGGCCGTGCGGCGGCCGATGCCCTTGCAAGCGACGGTTGGACGGTCATTGGGATAGCTCGAAGTAAGCCACAAAACTTCCCCGGAAGGTTCATTGAGGCGGATCTGGCCGATCACCAACACACTGATGTCGTTGCAGAGGATCTCGTCGCGGATGGCCATGTGGTTGGCATTGTAAATAACGTGGGAATGGCCCTGCATGAGACGATCGACCGAGTCGACCTAAAGGTTTTTGCCACCCTGATGGACCTGAATGTGCGGCCGGTGCTACAGCTTACCCAGGCTCTCCTTCCCGGTATGCGCGCCGCCCAATTCGGACGAATTGTCAATATCACTAGCCTGGTAACCCGTGGTCTCGCATACCGTTCTAGCTACGCCGCCGCAAAGGCGGCTCTGGAAAGCATTACCCGGACCATGGCCATAGAACTTGCTGAAGACGGAATCACGGCTAACGCCGTTGCCCCAGGGCCGACTGAAACAGAGCTATTTCGGGCAAACAACCCGCGCGGCAGCAAAGGCGAAGCACGTTATCTAAGCAACGTGCCAATGCGACGATTCGCGCATTCCAGTGAAATCGCCGCTGCGATCGCATTCCTGGCCAGTAAGAGCGCAGCGTACATTACCGGACAGACACTTTTTGTCGACGGTGGAGCAAGCCTCGGGAGTCTTTGAGAACAATTGGTCCGGATAATCACTTCCGTTTTAGCGGCGACGCCGTTTCAAAAGAGTCTTTTGGTATTAGCTTCTGTTCTCTCCACGGATACCCCTGAGGCCGAAGTAGCTAAACAAGTATAGGGATGCACCAAGTGCAATGACATCCTTATAAAGAAATAGCCCCAGGTCATCCATGTATCGTATGCCGTGAATCGAGATGGTTGTGCCCGGAGTCGAAAGAAGCATTGAGCTGGTTATCGAGAACATGAGTACTGTAATCAGGCTGCCGACCATGCCGGCTTTAGGTCTCCGGTAGCCAACAATAATTAATATGGCTGCTAGCCATTCGGTGGAACCGATGATATCGGCGCCGATGTAGGGTCCAAATAGTTTGAAATGCCACCAGATCAGGGGACTGTTGGACACTAAAGGGATTATGCCCTCGGCCCCGCGAGCTGTCATCTTGAACGCACCAGCCCACAGAAGCATCACAATCATTCCAATGCTGATAACCAGGAACGGAACATGATGATCGTGGCTCCAGATAGCCAATCTCGTTAATTTACTCGCGGGTTGGCTTATGGCACTCGAAGTCCGTAGGTCATTGTTGCTCGATTCCGCTGTGTTTGCTGATGTACCGTCACTCATGATCATTTATCCTTGCTGACGTTTGGTCTGTTAGTTGGCGTAGACGGTTGCCCATTGGATGCGATTTCACGCTGATCTCTCACTATGGCTCGTAATCAGGAGTCACTTTTGGATCTAGGAACTCAGCGATCACGTCAAGAAGGTGATGAATGGACATGGCCTTGTCGATGCAGCGTGCAAACAAAACACAATCATCGCGCGACAGAGCCTCAAGGCATCCTGTGAGTAATACGATTGGGAATGCCGCGCCTAGTCTTCGCAGGTGCAGAAGGAGCTCACGGCCATTTAGTCCAGGCATAATAAAGTCCAAGATCGCAAGATCGAAATGTGAGAGATCACACTCCAGAACCGCGAACGGAGAATGATAGATAGCAACCGAGTAACCGCACTCCCTCAAAGTCTCTGCGCGCGTCGCGGTGGCTACTATGTCATCGTCTACGCACAGAATGCGGTTTCTCGTGACCGTATCAATGGCGGGATGGACAGATGCCTCTTTACACTTTGAGATATAGGGATGAGTCCCGTTCTGACAATCTTCCTGCGATCGCGGGTCAACTGCATCGAGATAATCGTTGACGAACATACCTACGGTCCTTCCCTCAGATCAAATCGGCTTTCAGAGCATTTTCAGGAGATCGAGGTCCAGCCGCGCTGCGTCTCGCTTTGAGGCGCCTTGTGACAATCGACGATGATTCGTCACTAAGCGCTTGAGGTCGGGCCTCGCGGAAAGTTGTCGGCGCGCTCGATGCAGACGAGCCTTTACGGCAGCGCTGGTAATTTGCAAGACCTGGCAAATCTCTTCTATAGAGGACTCTTGTTCAATCCGCATGCGAAGAGGTTGTCTAAGCTGAGGTTCAAGATTATTGATCGCACGCCTGACCCTTGCCAAGCGCTGTCGAAGATTGCAGACTTCCTCAGGACTCATGGACGGATCCTGAAATTCAGGACAGAATGCCTCGTGTATGCTATCCGGCTGCAGATCAACCACTACCTCCGATCGAACACGCCGCTTGCGTAGTACCGTAAGTGCAGAGTTAATCGCGATTCGGGTCAGCCACGAATATATTGTGGATCTACCTTCAAAGAAGTGGATTCCAAGATAGGCGCGTAAGAAGGTATCTTGTAGCGCGTCGTCGGCATCCTCTGGATTTCTGGTTATAACAAAGATGGCTCTATAAAGGCGACGCGAATAGAGTCGATGAAGTTCCGTAAAAGCAGCCGCCGATCCTTCACGAAGGGCAAGTACGATTTGATCATCTGAATGAATCTCTTGCTCCGAGGCGTAGATGCGCGGAAAGACAGCGTGATGATCACTCACGGGTTAGCCTCCTTAGACATGGCTCCGCATAGCTCAAAGATGATGCCAGAATTAAGGATCAGATCTGTGCTACTCCGCCATCGACAAATAGTTCAATGCCCGAGATGTAACTTGCCTCGTCCGAGGCCAGAAACGCAACGACCTTTGCGATTTCATCTGGGTCCCCGAGACGGCCCAGAGGAACAGTCTTCGCGAGTTCATCCTTCATCCTGGTGAGGGCTTCACCCTTTTGCCAGTTTTCGAAGATCGGCGTGTCGATATGGCCCGGACTGATCGCGTTGACGCGAATGCTCCGGTCGCGGAGTTCATTGGTCCAGGTACGCGCGAAGGACCGCACAGCGCCTTTTGTAGCACTGTATACGCTGATACCTGGAAATCCTTTAACGGTTGCGATTGATGCGTTAAGAATGACCGAAGCGCCATCCTTTAACAAGGGGAGGGCCTTCTGCACTGTGAAAAATAGCCCCTTCACATTTGCGTTGAAATGAAGATCGAAGAATGCTTCGTCAACGCTTCCCAAAGGTGCAATTTGTGCGACGCCGGCATTCGCGAAGACAACATCAAGCTTCCGACCGGAACTCCGCACGACTTCGTACAGATGGTCGAGGTCCGCCAGGTTAGCTACGTCTCCCTGAACAGCACTAGCGTTGGATCCAATTTCGGCAACCGCCGAATCTAACACCTTTTTACGGCGCCCTGTGACGAATACGCGATCCATACCTTCTTCGACGAATTTCTTCGCTGTCGCGAGCCCCATTCCGGTCGAGCCTCCGGTTATGACAGCGACTTTCCCCGATAGCTTTTTGGCGATGCCTCCAATCGCGTCGTCTTTGCTTCTCACAGCGACTCTCCTCCGCGCAGGTAGAATGCCGATCACGATTCCGCAGTTGGTCTCAGCAACTGGGGTGCCAAACGCAGCTGGGCGGGCTATCGCCTGGGGCAACAACTAGACGAATCTCAAGAGAGCGAATAATCCTATACTCATAAGGCAAGATTGCATCTTCGCTTGTTTCATGTCTTGGGTTGCGGTTCTAGCGACCTACAGAGACGAATTGCGCAGCGTGGTGCGCACAGCGATGCGGCGGAGTGTGGCGAGTGAGAGTCGCAGGGCGCGCTCGTCAGGTCTAAGAACAATCCGAGGGCGTCAAATGTTTTGTGGGCGACACGCGTCTTTGGGACGACACTTCAGGCCGTAAGGTCTGGAATGCTATTGTACCCAGAGCATTCGGAGACGGTTCGCGTTTCATTGCAATCAGAACTGCATCTTAAGCGCTGGTCGCATGGAGCGCGGGCCCGATCTGGTAAAGCGCCCTAAGACCCCCGGCCTACCCCGCCCGCACCGAGGGAATTGTTCAACATTTGCGTGGCTTCGCAGAACTGTGGCGAAGTCAAATCGTTGATTGGGGCCCCAAAGCTCGGATGGTTGAGAAGATTGAAGAAGTCGCATCGGCGCTGAAGCGAGAGAGGTGGGATTTCTGTCCGACTTCGTGGTATCGGTCCACTTTCGGCTGAGCCCGCGCATCGGCCAATCAGAAGGTGAAGCGCCCGCCAATTGTCGGAGCGAAGTTGCTGTTGTGGATATAGGGGACGCCGGGGCCATGCGGAATGGCGATGGCAAGACCCCCGGTCACGAAGGAATACGCAAGTCCAGCGTAACCGTCGAAACGCTTGGTGAAGTGATGATCAGTATAGAGCGACCCCTCGTCTAGCGTTCCTGCACAGGAACTGCGGAACCCAGCTGCAACCGAGCAAGTCGGTGGAGAGCGGAAGTCGTTCTGGCGCTCTTCGTACCACGATAAAGTGACGTCGGTTTTGGTGCGGTAGGTGTACTTTATTCCCTCCCACCAGATCTGCACCAACTTCTCCTTAACAAGGGTGTTGTCTTCGACTCCGCTCATGAGATATCCGCCTTGGTCAGTAGCGCCCACGCCCAACGGGTTCTTCGGGTTGTTCTGCCAGATGTATTCGTACCCGGCGTAAAACTTCAATGGATCCCAGACATACTTGGCGGTAGCCATGATTGCGTTGTTGTCGGTCACGATGCCATATACGGTGTTGTCGGTTCCAATGAGGTTGGGCCCATTGATGGTGTTCGTATTGATGCTATCGGTGGTCGACTGATACGGCTGCGTCAGACTAGTGGGTCCCAGCAGGGGGTTCAATACTCCAATTGCCTGGTTGTAGTGTTGGTAGACAAAATCGGAGGAAAACTTCAGGACTTCTCCCCCAAGGTTGAATCCGTACGCGTTGTTGTGCGGGTTTTCCTTCGTACACGTAGTAGCGGTCCAGTTCGCGGAGGCCGAGTAGCAGCCGCCGGTACCATTGGCAAATTTGTACATTGCTCCGAAATGGACCGGGCCATAGGTGAGGCGATATTTCATTGCGTCGTCCCAACGTGTGTCTTCGGTATCGCCGCCGCCTGCCATCGTGCCGCTGTCTCCGATATACGAAAAGGCATAGCCGCCCGAGACCGGATCGTAGAGGAGCATCGTGTCGGTACCGAGGGCGCGCTGTCGGCCGAAGGTCAGTGTGCCGAACATCGTGGACGAAATTCCCCCGAAGTATTCGTCATTTAAGGGTTGCCCCGCACGCACGCCGTCGAGCGCCTCCGAATAGTCGGCTCTAGGAAGACCGTTGTCTTTGATGAAGCTCGCTGACGCATTGGCCAATTGGCCGGAATGCGGATTGATGCCGGTCGAAGCGTTGAAAACCACTGCCCAGCCAGGCGCGAACTTTTCCGTGCCCTCGACGCCGACGCCGGTTTGGGACAAATTATTCGGTTCGACAAGGAATCGGGAACCAGCGGCGTTCCGGTTTACCAGAGAGGAGCTTCCATAGTTATAGGGACTTTGCGGCAAGCCATGGCTCACCCAGCCGATACCGATGTCATACGTACCGTACAGCGTGATTCCGTGCCAGGTTAGCGTGTCGGAGTTGTGAGTAGCCGCGGGTACCCTCTCGTTCGCCCTAGTCTGATTGAAGCCCGCCACCCTAGTCACGTTTAGACTGGCCCAAGCCTTATTGGGCGGTGCCAGAGAGAACGCTGCGAACCGGATGGAGAAATTGCTCGAAGATAGCAGTGGGCTAGACACGCCGTTGCCGTCCATTCCCTCCCGTGCAAGGGTAGCGATGCCGTTGTTGGGAGGAGGCACAAGACCAAGGCTGCGCCAATTGAGAGGAGCATCTCTGAACCTTGACCCGGTCGCCGCTAGTAACCGCCCCCCGGCTGGATCGGTGACATTCTCTGGCAGCTTCAACCACACTTGCCCAAATGCTGAAAAGGAGGTCAAGCACGTCAGGCACACAGCCACCACAAAAGGCCGGGCGAGTTGCAGCTGCTTTGCAATATTGCTAGCACCCTTATCAGAGAAGGCATCCGCCCTGACCCCAGCAGGTACCTGATCCCCGCTGTAAGAGTCGCTCATGGCGATAACGAGGATTTGAGGGAACAATTGCCGACAATGGAGAGAAACTCAACGTCCGACATGCCTGGCATATTGAGGTCAGAGATTGCCACGTCAGGTACTCTTTGTGTGATCTCATTCAACGCCGGGATACCATCTACTGCAGGTCGAACGAGGTCGCCGACTGCAGAGAAGATGGGCGCCGGCGTCTGACGAAGGCTATTTTTGTCTTCGACTATCAGGATGTCTGTTGATCGATTCGGCATTGTTCGTCCCCCGCCTGGTTGCAGAGTCTGCTGGCAGTTGGCGCGTTCGTGAGTGTCACGCCGCTGTTGTTGCTTGGATCCTCTTCGTGAGCCGTCGATATGGCGGCCATCCTGAGCCTCGTTCTTCAGTAGCAACTCGGCGATCAGGCGTTCGGGAGCCTCGATGCGACCCTGTTGATGCACATCGAAGAATGAATCGCGTTCGCGGCCAACGGTCATCGTTGAGCTTCTTCTGCGACCAATGTCACAAATGGCGCCGCTATAAATCGAGCTACAGAGCCATACGACGCGAGGGTTGTGATCGAATCCCGGCCGCTTAGAGCTCCAGAGCCGGAGCGAGACTAACGCAAGCGTCTCTTCCGGACCGGCGCCCGCGCAGAGACGTCTCCTGCAATGCATCGTTCGGCGTCCTCTGGATTCCTTGTTATCGAAATGATGACGCGGAACAGGCTGCGCGAATAGAAATCATGGAAGTTCGGTGAAGGCTGCGGTCGATCCTTCCTGGACCGCGTGCACAAGATCTGGATGCATATTTTTTCCTGGTGGGTAGAAACTAGACAGAAACTCCGTGACTGCCACCCGTGATTAGGCTCCAGCAACTCGCGTGCCAAATACTACTGCTGCTTCACCGCCTCCGGCCCGAATCTGGGTGAGGCATAGCAAAGAGGCATTCGTCGTTGCCGTAAATGAGAAGACTAGACACTCCTAAATTTCTAAGGAAGCGCTCGCACTCGCTGCGAAATCACGGCTAGGCGATTGGGGAGTATGACTGCTTGCACATAGGGCAAGCAGTGGGTTTCAAATGTCGTTGGGGCAACACGCGTCTTTGCGACGACACCCCGGACCGTTGGGTATGGAATGGTCTGTAGGCGACCGCCTCTATCGGGAGGGGACGGTCAAGGCCCGCGTCGCCAATATCCGTACCAGGCTCAGCGCGAGCGATCGAGCTCATGCGGTCACGATCGGGCTGAGGCAAGAAATCATCGAGCTCTGATCCCCCAAAAGTAAGATCGTGTCGGCTCTGACTTTCGGAAGTCCTCGTTCCGCCCCCGGTGTAGTACCCTTTCCATAAGAACAGCCCTTCTTCCCTCACCGTCCTGTTGTTCAACGAAACTCCTGGCGTAACCGGAAGAGCCCTGCACACCACGGAGTCTTTCTTTGGGTCGTTCAACTTGGCTGGTTTTGAACTCCTGTGGCGAGTACATTAATTCTAGTGGTCGAAGCGAATTGCCTCTGCCGGCGGCTTTAATGCGCGAATGTCAATCATGCTAGCCGAATCGGGCCAGGCAAACCTTCGATTTGGAGATAAGAACATGACTGATTCTGTCACAGAGAAAAATGACCTTGCTCTCCAAGAATCAATTCCAGAAGGAATGGCTCCTCTGGAATCGATCATTTACACAGAGGAGTTGAATCGTCGCACATGGCGCGCGCCCGATTACGAGAAGGAGAACCGCGCGCTAGTGAAGCTGGTGAGCGCGCTGGCAGATTCGCCGGCGACCGTGCTGCAGACGCTGGCTGAGACCATCATGGATATTACGCAGTGTGACTCCGCCGGCCTTAGCCTGCTGACGAAGGACGGCAAAACGCCGGACGTTTGCGGCAAAAGGTTCTATTGGCCGGCCATCACCGGGATGTGGAAATCGCACGTCGGAGGAGGCACGCCGCGCAATTTCGGTCCGTGCGGAGACGTTCTCGATCGCAATTGCACCCTGTTGTTCAAGCACTTCGAGCGGCGCTACCCCTATCTGATGCCGGTCAGCCCTTCGGCAGTAGAATGCCTGCTGGTCCCATTTTACTTAGGGGGCAAAGCAGTCGGCACGATATGGGGGATGATGCACAGTGATCGCCGCAAGTTCGACGCGGAAGATGACCGGGTCATGGCCTCTCTCGGGAAATTTGCCTCTACGGCGTATCAAGCGCTGATGCACATAGAAGACCTCAAGTTCCAGGTGTCCGAGCGCGAAAAAGCGGAAGCAGAGGTGCGTAAACTGGCCAGCGGGCTTGAAGCCAAGGTCCGCCGCTTAGTCGACGCCAATATTATAGGGATCTTCATCTGGAACTTTGATGGCCGGATTGTCGAGGCCAATGAGGCATTTTTGCACATGGTTGAGTACGAGAACGAAGAGCTTGTTTCGGGGGGAATGCGGTGGACAGACCTGACGCCCCCGGAATGGCGCGACCGTGACGCACATGCCGCCGCAGAGGCAAAAGAGAACGGTGCCGTCCAACACTATGAGAAGGAGTTCTTCCGGAAAGACGGGACCCGGGTACCGGTGATGATCGGAGCAGCACTGTTCCAGGATGGCGGGAATGAAGGTGTTGCCTTCGTGATCGATCTGAGCGAGCAAAAGCGCGCCGTGCAGGATTGGAAAGAGGCGCAACAAGCTCTGCAGGTGACGCAAATGGAGCTCGCGCGGGTTTCTCGGCTGACGACCATGGGAGAAATGGCTGCGTCTATAGCCCACGAGGTGAATCAACCTCTGACCGCGGTAACCAACAACGGCAACGCCTGTCTTAGACTGCTCGCCAATCACAATCTTGAACCGGACGTCCTGCACCGGGCACTCGAGGAAATCGTTGCCGATGGCACGCGCGCAAGCGCCATCATTACGAGGATTCGAGCCTTCCTGAAAAAAAAGCCTGCGGAAAAGAATGCATTAGACATGAATGAGGTGATTCACGAGACGCTCGCCCTCGCCGGCCGTGAACTATCTGGGAATCGCGTCAAGGTCGAGCTTCGCCTGGTGCCTGCGCTTCCTTTGGTATTGGCAGATCGAATCCAGTTGCAGCAGGTCCTGCTGAATCTGATCATCAATGCCATTGAAGCCATGACTGGCGATGACGATCAGGCACGAGTGCTCCACGTTGAGTCCGGCACAGGTGAATCCGGCGAGGTGCTGGTTGCTGTACGCGACATGGGCACGGGCCTTGGCTCTGAACCGGATCGCATCTTTATTCCCTTCTACACAACCAAAACGAATGGCATGGGGATGGGCTTGTCCATCAGTCGCTCGCTTGTCGAAGGGCACGGCGGGCGCCTATGGGCCGGCCCCAATTCACCACGGGGATCTGTGTTTAGCTTTACATTGCCGGTAGCTGCAGAGAGCTTCTCATGACCGGCGCCACAAGCCCCCCCTTCGTCTTTGTTGTCGATGACGATTCATCGGTACGTTCATCGCTCAAATTGCTGATTGGCACGGTGGGGCTCGAGGTCGAGAGCTTTGAATCGACTGAGGAATTTCTGAGAAGGAACCTTCCAGATTCGCCCAGCTGCCTCGTTTTGGATGTCAGACTGCGTGGCATAAGTGGGCTCGATTTTCAGCGTGAACTTGCTGCCAGAAACATTCGCATCCCCATCATCTTCATCACTGGGCATGGGGATATCCCGATGAGTGTCCGCGCGATGAAAGGCGGAGCAGTCGAATTCCTGACCAAGCCGTTCCGTGATCAGGATCTGCTGGATGCCATTCGCATCGCTCTGGAGAGAGATCGCATCAATCGACACGAGGAAAAAGAGTTAAAGGAAATCCAGCAGCGATTCGACTCGCTGAGCCTTCGCGAACGGGAGGTAACCTCAATGGTTGTTTCGGGCATGCTGAATAAGCAGATTGCCGATGCACTCGGAACCACCGAGAATACCGTGAAGGTTCATCGAAGCCGGGCAACGGAGAAGATGCATGCGCAATCCCTTGCCGACTTGGTGAGAATGATCGAGAAGCTCAAAGACCGCCGGGGACAATCCCTGTAAACGAAAGCATTATTGGTATGCCATGTTCTGTAACGAGAGGCCTACCAATATCCAATAGATTCCTGGTGTCTTTGGTAATACTCTCTGCCTAGGGAGTATTCACAGTGGCAAGGAATCTGATCGCGGTTGTCGATGACGATGAATCCATCAGGAGGAGCACCAAGCTACTCGTCGAATCGTTCGGTCTTAGAGCCGCAGTCTTTGAATCCGCCGAGAGCTTCCTTAGGTCCGGCCAGCTCCAGGAAACCGCTTGTCTCGTCGTCGACATAAAAATGCCGGGCATGGATGGGTTGGAGCTTCAAAGCCGCGTGGCCGCTGCTGGCTGCAATGTACCCGTTGTTTTCATTACCGTCTGCGACGACGAAGACTTACGCGGGCGAGCGATGCACGCCGGCGCTGCCGCATTCCTGGGCAAGCCTTTCAGCGATGAGCAGCTGTTGGATTCCATTCGTTCCGCCTTACAGGATAAATCCTGGTTCCCGAAACTGATCTCGATCGCCGACGATGATGAGTCCGTCCGTAGAACAACGCAGCTGCTCATCGAGTCGTTTGGCTTTCGAGCAGCTGTTTTTGAATCTGCCGAGGAATTCCTGAAATCCGAAGATCTGGGCAGAACATCGTGCCTCATAGTGGACGTGCAGATGCCTGGCATGGACGGTCTGCAGCTTCAAAGCCAACTCGCTGCCATGGGTCGTGGCATCCCCATTATCTTCATCACCGCTCACGACAGCAAAGAATCCCGACGCAGGGCGATGCAAGCCGGCGCCGTTGCATTTCTGGGCAAGCCCTTCAGCGACGAACAGTTACTCCAAACCATTCAATTAGCCCTGAAGATCGACAAGGGCGGCACAAAGACCGCGTAACTCCAAGGCCACACAGAAACCGAAGTTCCTGCGTCCAAAACGTCCGATGCTCCAAGGACGCGACCTAAGAGTGTCTTCCCCAGGGGGTCGGCTATGGAAATTTTGAACGATGTTTTGACAGATGTTGCGGCATTTGAATCACGCGCCGCTAAGCGCAAATTTGATCACATCATCGGCAGTAGCGCCGCTCTGCAATCCGCTCTCGCTGAGGCGGAACGAGTCGCCTCGACTGATTCCACCGTTCTACTGCTCGGAGAGACCGGCACGGGTAAGGAGTTAGTTGCCCGTGCTATTCACGACATGAGTCATCGATGCGACCGCCCGCTCGTAAAGCTGAATTGCTCTGCCATTCCATTAGATCTTTTGGAAAGCGAACTGTTCGGTCATGAAAAGGGTGCCTTCACCGGAGCCGTCGCGCAGAAGCCGGGTCGTTTCGAGTTGGCCGACACCGGCACGCTTTTCCTCGATGAGATTGGAGATCTTCCCCTTGCCCTACAGCCGAAGATTTTACGCGTCCTGCAGGAACAAGAGTTCGAGCGCCTCGGAAGCGGACACACACGCCGCGTCAATGTCCGTCTGATTGCAGCCACTCATCGCGACCTCGCCGAAATGGTCCAGCTCAAAGAATTCCGTAGTGATCTTTATTATCGAGTTAACGTTTTTCCCGTCGTGCTCCCGCCGCTTCGAGAGCGGCGCGAAGACATTCGACAACTGGTCTTGCATTTCGTCAAACTATTCGCGCGGCGCATCGGCAAGCAGATTGATGAAGTACCGACAGCGATCATGAACGAGTTCCTTGCCTACTCCTGGCCCGGGAATATAAGGGAACTGCAGAACTTGATCGAGAGGGCCGTCATCTTGTCGAACCACGGCGTGCTTCCGAACCCTCTTCCCACAGCAACACCGGTTCCGTTGACACCGCCTGCTCCCCAGGGCACTTTCCGGGAGTCTCAACGGGAGTTGATTCTGAAGACCTTACAAATTGTGGGAGGAATGATTGGCGGACCTGGAGGTGCAGCTGCGCGGCTGGGGCTCAAGCGTACGACATTAATCACCAAAATGAAGAACCTCGGGATCTACCAACCGCGGTCTCAAAGAAGCACGGGCAAGTTCCCGGGGATTGGATAGCGAGCCCTCATTCAAACAGGTTGGTGACGATGGGCTGTCAGGAACAAAGAAGCGCTGGGAGGCTTGCTTGAGCGAAGGGTGGGCCGGGAGCTCACGCGCGACCATTCTGTTCTGCCAGTGAGTGATTGTCAGACCTTCCTAAAGTTTCCCAGCTTCGGCTTTGAGGACTCGAAACTCTTCACGTGATTCCAGTGAAAGCAATCGGCAAAGTCTTGGAAACTGGTTAACGATATCCACTCCAGGGCGCGACACAGAGTTGAGGAGATTGTTAGCTATGTCTGCCGCGGGTGTCTCAAGTGGTGAAGGGAATGCGCAGCGTTTTGTTCGAAGTAGGGGTGTCTTCAGTTCAATGCGTGTCGCCATAATCTTGGCGTATCTCGTTGGCGCAACACCGGCAGCACATGCGCAGGCACAAAGCGCCGGCAAAATTACCGGACAAGTCCTGGATGCAACCAAGGCTGCCATTTCCGATGCTGCAGTTGCGGCTACCAACACCGCGACCGGCACCGTTCGCAAGGCACAAACCGATAGCCAAGGACAGTACGCATTAACGGACCTTCCCGTCGGGATGTACACCATCACCGTGGAACACGAAGGCTTCCAGCGGTTAAAGCAAACGGGCGTCGAATTGAACGTGGCGACGACCGTTACGCTGAATTTAACGCTTAAGGTGGGTTCCGTGAATCAGGAAGTGGTCGTCACGTCCGAGGCGCCCATCATTGACAAAGCTGACGCCAGTACCGGCACGGTTTTCGATAGTCAGGAGGTCGGCCAGCTGCCGATCAACGGACGTGACTACGCTCGTTTCAGCTTGGTTACTCCTGGAGCAATTTTCCGCAGCAACTTCATCGCAGACCTCACCTTCAACGGCCTACACTCCGTTCACAACCAGTTCTCGATCGACGGCATTGACGCCTCGCGCGTCGACCAGCCGTACATGGCGAACGGCTTCGAGCGTGGTGCCCGATTGCTTACCGGCAGCCTGGATACGATCGAGCAATTCAACGTGCAAACCAGCGGCTACAGCGCGGAATACGGACGCGCGGCAGGGTCTTATATCAATATTGCTACCAAGTCTGGAACAAACGTTCTCCACGGCACCGCGTATGACTACTTCCGCAATAACATTCTCGACGCACGGAACTTCTTTGCGACCACCGGACCGGCGCCGAAATTCCGCTTTAATGATTTTGGTGGGAATATTGGCGGCCCAATCCGCAAGGAGAACACCTTCTTTTTCCTAAACTACGAAGGATCGCGCCAACGCATCGGCATCACCGGCTCGGGCACGGTTCCGAGCGCGCTAGAGCGCAGCGAGTCGAGGCCACTTCCCCAAAACTCACGCCGATTTTGAATATGTTTCCCGTCGGCACCTCTGCTGGTCCCGATCAGTTCACCGACAACTACACGACCACGCAGGTGTCGGATGTTCGTGAAGACACCGCCACCATCCGCCTCGACCGCGTGTTCAGCACTCACGATTCCGCATTCGTGCGCGTCAATGTGAACGACTCCGACGTCCATGGGCCGCTCTTTGGTGTCAATCCGCCTTCCTTGGGCGTGGACGACCACCAGATCGTTCCCGTGCGCACAACGAATGTTGCCATTCACGAGGAGCACGTCTTCAGCAGGGGCATGGTGAATGACTTCCTCGCCGGCATGCAGCGCTGGGGTAGCCAGATCGATCAGGCGGAACCGTTGCCACTGACCACCGTGGTCGGGTATAGCGTCATCCCCGGTACGCTCGGCAACTCCCTCGATAACAGCACGAGCTTCCAGTACGGCGACACAATGAGCAAGGTGAAAGGCCGCCATGTACTGACCTGGGGCGGTATCATCTACCGCATCTGGGTCAACACCACCCGCACTGCCATGCCAACGATGCAGTTCAACTCACCGCAAGATTTCGTCGACAACCATCTTTCGACCGTCACCATCGTGAACGCCACTCCAGGCAACGGCGTGCGCGCGACGCAAATCGGTCTTTTCGTCAACGACAAGTTCCAGTTGCTGTCGACGCTGTCCTTGGACCTCGGTCTCCGCTACGACATTGAGACCGTTCCCCACGACTCGCGCTACGCCACTCGGCCCTACGACACGCGCACCGGCACTCTCGGGCCTCCAGGCGATCCCTATTTTGCGATCAACAATAAGGACTTCGGTCCGCGTGTAAGCGTCGCCTGGTCCCCAACGCCACGCCTCGTGATCCACAGCGGCTACGGAATTTATTTCCAGGATTATCCCGTAGGGTTCGGCTCGTACTATGTTCCCGGAAACATCGTGCCGGGCAACGTCACGCTTGTACAGCAGCAGATTCCAAACCTGTCATATCCTTATGATTCGTTCCTCTCGCAGGCAGCTTCGCCGCCACCGAATGCAAACGGCTTCGAGTGGCATAAGCCGGACGTCTATTCGAACCAGTGGAACCTGAGCGTCGCGGATCAGTTTGCACCAAGCATGTCCTTCCAGATAGCCTACGTTGGCAACCATGGGGTGAATTTGCAGCGCGAAGAGGGTATCAACTACTTCCATCCCGCGATCGGCGCTCGTCCTAACCCTACTTTCAGCAACATCACTCTCCAGACGAACTCGGGCTTCAGCTCGTATAACGGGCTGCAACTCTCCTTTATTCGCCGTGGGGGCAATTCCGGTTTGAAATTCCAAGCAAGCTACACCTTCAGCCATGCGATTGACGATGTGGATGATCCGGCGGTTTCCGCCTCAGACCCCCAGAACCTCAACAACATAAACGCCGAGCGTGGCAACGGCTCCGGTGACGTCCGTCAGAACTTAACCTTCAACCTCCTGTATGACGTGCCGGTCGGTGGGGGCCATCGGTTCCTTAGCTCGAGCTTTGGCAGCCGGCTTGTCTCGGGCTGGCGCGT
>Ga0206915_1015_pt1 | contig 54977 bp, 47 predicted proteins | sample Alteio_BWOrgHeat_70_FD_152945 | JGI IMG/M metagenome (GOLD analysis project Ga0206915, IMG submission 152945) | Enriched cells from forest soil in Barre Woods Harvard Forest LTER site, Petersham, Massachusetts, United States -... | ecosystem: Environmental > Terrestrial > Soil > Temperate forest >...
TGGGGTGAGCTGTTAATACCAGGCGGACAGAAAAATCTTTTAGTTTTTCAACAAGGTCATCTTTTTTATGTTGTTGTGCAACCTCATTTTGCAATTGCTTTAATGTGCCTTTTCCATTAATATCGTTTATTTGTTTAAAGGCTGCATCTTCAAGTGCATCAAACAATACCACCTGCCTTTCAGTATATTGTACAAAACGAAGCAACAGGTCAATAAACTCCTGCTCCTTATTATAGTTGGTAAATTGTTTTAGAAATGATTCTACTATTTCAACGGCGCTGTCTCCCTTTCTAAAGCTTTCTTCGCAGTGAAGAAGGAACATTGATAAAAGCACGCCTGTTTTTTCGATGCGGTGAAAAGGCAGGGATGTAAAAAGGCTGTTATATAGCTGGAAGCGGATGCCTACCAGGTTTCTGAATTGCTGCAATGCAGTGTTTGAATACGTGTCCATAAACCGTACTATAAGAGGATTTTGTTAAGTATATTGCAGGCAATCATCAGGCGGCGTGAAGATAACGGAAAAAAATCTTTGAGCAATTATGTAATAAGATAATAATATTGGCAAGTTTACTAATGTTTGTATGGTTTTGCCTCGCAGTTCTATTTTATTTAAGCCGCTTCAAAAACACACTTATTCTTTCCAACTTACAGGGTTTACCAGGAGTATGTAATTGGCGATGCTGGAAGAATAATATAAAAATTTGGTGTTGATCATATCAGTTAATATTACATTCTTTGCGATACACCCCTGAAAAATTGAATTGCCCCAAAAATAATGGCGCCCCAGGCAATAAAATAATGGCCTCCGTCATCAGAAGCTGCGCTATATGTTACTGCCGTTATAATAATACCGCCGGCACACCATAGGCCACCGTAAAGAATGTTCTTTTCTGCAGTCTTCTTTTTTATGTTTGTGTAATTTGCATAATGCTCCTCAATATTTCCTGAAATAGCTTCAGCAGTGCTTTCGTCAATGCCGTGCATAATTAAATCTTGTTTTATTTCGTCCTTTGTTTTGCCCTGGTCTCTAAGTTTGAAGGCATACTGGTAAATTTTCGAAGCTGTTTCTTCCTGTTGCTGTTCCATGGGGTACATTTTAAAGGGTAAATTAGGCTTATCTAACGTTTTCGGGTACTACGCGTTATGCCGTAATAATATTTAATAGAGATATTTTTTTTGATTGAAAATATGGTTTGGGGATCATTCATTGAGATGCCGGGCTTTTGGATTAAGTTTTCACTACTAAGTTAACCAACTCCTGTTATAAAACAAATTATCGGCATTCTTTTTTAACTTATACCTTTCTATGCCATCTCTTTTGCCGTTTGCATAAATGCAAGTATTTTCGCATCCGCAAATAAATTGGCCGTTGGTCAATGAGTTAGTGAGTACAGACGATACATACTCCTGGCTGATTAGCATATATTGATAAAGGTTACGACATTAAAAAACAAATATGGCATACGATGTAATTGTTTTAGGCAGCGGCCCTGGTGGTTATCCTGCCGCTATCCGGGCATCACAGCTTGGGTTTAAAGTGGCTATCATTGAAAAAGAAAGCCTGGGCGGCATTTGCCTTAACTGGGGCTGCATCCCAACCAAAGCGTTGTTAAAAAGCGCCCAGGTGAACGAATATCTTAAACATAGCACTGATTATGGTATTAATGCCACCGGTAACGCTGATTTTGGCGCTGTTATCAAACGCAGCCGCAATGTGGCGGATAAAATGAGCAAAGGCGTTCAATTTTTGATGCGAAAGAATAAGATTGATGTGGTAATGGGCTATGGCAAATTAAAAGCCAAAGGCCAAATTGAAGTTACAGCAGCAGATGGCAGCAAAAAAATAGTGGAAGGTAAGTATATCGTAATAGCAACAGGTGCACGCAGCCGGGAACTGCCAAATCTTAAGCAGGATGGCAAAAAAGTGATAGGCTACCGCGAAGCCATGATATTGCCGGTGCAGCCTAAAAGCATGATAGTTGTGGGAAGCGGCGCTATTGGTGTTGAGTTTGCCTATTTTTATAACAGCCTGGGTACTAAGGTTACTGTGGTTGAATTTTTACCGCGTGTAGTGCCTGTTGAAGATGAAGATATTTCTAAAGAGCTTGAAAAGCAATTTAAAAAACAAGGCATTGATATTATGACCAGCGCCTCTGTTGACAGCGTTGATACAAGCGGTGAGGGTGTAAAGGCTTTGGTTAAAAAGCAGGATGGCACTACGTTAACACTTGAAGCTGATGTTGTACTTAGCGCCGTAGGTATAGCCGCCAATATTGAAAACATTGGCCTTGAAGAGCTGGGTATTAAGGTTGATAAAGGCAGGATTACAGTTGATAAATACCTTCAAACAAATGTGCCCGGCATTTACTCTATTGGGGATTGTACGCCTAACCAGGCACTGGCACATAAGGCCACTAAAGAAGGGATTGTAGCTGCAGAAGCCATTGGGTATTTAGAAAAGAAATTTGCACATCAGCCTGAGCCGCTTGACTATGCTAATATTCCCGGTTGTACTTATTGCACGCCTGAAGTAGCGAGTGTAGGATACTCAGAAAAGGCCGCGAAGGAAGCTGGATTTGATATTAAAGTGGGTAAATTCCCTTTTTTAGCAAGCGGAAAGGCAACTGCAGTTGGCGCAACCGAAGGTTTTGTTAAGATAATATATGATGCAAAATACGGCGAGTTGTTAGGCGCACACATGATAGGATATAATGTAACCGACCTGATAGCAGAAGTGGTTGTAGCGCGCAAGTTGGAAACAACAGGGCATGAAATTCTTAACGCAGTTCACCCGCACCCAACCATGAGTGAAGCGGTTAAAGAAGCAACAGCCGCTGCTTATGGCGAAGCGATAGATATATAGAGGAAAGTCAGTTAGTCAATAAGTCAGTAGGTCAATAAATACAGAATCCGGGAGTTTGTAAAAGCTTCCGGATTTTTTTATTGCCTTTTAACAAGGTTGTCCTTTATATCATTCAATGTTATAGCTGCGGCCCGGGTACAATCAACCTTAAATTTGGTTAAAATAGTTATGGCTCCAGTCGTTGGGGTACCTTTAAAATATTTTTGAATGAAAATACTTGCCGAAGGAATTGAGGCAATATCTGCAAAACTGCTGTCAACCTGCCTGCCTTTACTTGTGGTAATTATGCTTTTTACTGAGTAATGATAGACACCGGATATATATTCATATAAAAGGATCCCGGTATTTTTGTATTCCATAAGCTTTATGGCAAGCCCGGTATTTTCGCCTGAAGTATCTTTCGCCGTGAGCGTATTTTTAATAGAATCAATAAAATCAATTGCAGTGATTGTTAGCAGGTATAATGAGTCTGCAGTTACTGCAAGCCTTGGGTTTTGCTGCTGCCTGGCAAGTATTGCGAGGTTAAGTATGGTAAGCGAATCCCTGCCAAGCACAACAGCATTAGCGCCTTTAAGGGAATCATCTGCCTTTTTAAAGTTATCCATTAGTCTTTCTGAAGGGGATTTGCACGCTGCAAACAGAAGTAATGGGACGATACAAAACAAAAACATTTGCCGGATAACCATATTTGCTTAAATAAATAAGGTATAAAATAAAAGTCCCGTTATTGCTAACAGGACTTATAATTTTCTTGGTTGAATGTTGTGGGATTAATAGCGATTGTATCCACCGCCACTGCCACCGCCTTCACCACGATTACGGTTGTAGCCGCCACCGCCGCCGCTTCCGCCACGGTTATAGCCACCGCCACCGCCGCTTCCGCCACGGTTGAAGCCACCGCCGCCACCACCGCCAAAGCTCTTTTTCTTGTAACCGCCACCGCCGCCGGCGCCACCTTCGCCTTCCTGGCGTGGTGCAGACTCGTTTACAACGATCTTGCGCCCGGTAATTTCGGTTTCATTCAATTGGCTGATAGCTGTGCGTGCAGCATTATCATCACTCATTTCAACAAAACCAAAGCCCTTGCTGCGGTTATTGTTAAATTTGTCGGTAATGATTTTTGCAGAAACAACTTCTCCGTGAGGTGAAAAAAGGTTGTACAGGTCATCACTGGTCATACTCCAGTTAAGATTCCCAACGTAAATGTTCATTTGTTTAAGATTATGTGAGATAAAAACCCAAATGCTAACAGTAACCAAAACCCAAAAACATTTACGTGGAAACGTTCAGGAAAAATGGAACAACTGCTCATTGGACTAAACGAAGATATAATTATTTATTAATTCGCGCATTAAATTTTCCAGCCTTTTTAGGGCATCAAAAACCAGTTTTTTTTTACCGTAAAAACCAGCCTGAATGCGTTTTTTAGTTGATTTTGCGTTAATCCGGGGTTCTTCCTTCCCGGTCAGGGGAAGTGCAATTTGGAGTTTGGTGCAGTTAACCCGGCAAATTCGCAACTGTTGGTAACACTGCTTGCCGTTTACAACATAAATTTAGTATAAGCAGGTTATTCGCTTCTAATCCCTACTTTTGCGGCTCTAAAAAAATATTTTTATATGGCAAATACAGCCGATATAAGCCGCGGAATGATATTGAAACTTGACGGCAGCCTTTATACAGTAGTGGAGTTTGGTGAAAATAAAACAGCAAGAGCTGCAGCAAAAGTGTGGGCTAAATTGAAAGGGGTTGATAACAAACGTACTATAGAAAAAACATGGAACAGTGGTGAAACTATTTACCCAGTGCGTGTTGAAAAGAAGGCGTACCAATTTTTATACAAAGATGAAAGCGGATATAATTTTATGGATAATGAAACCTTTGAACAGATAGCGCTGGCAGAGGAAATGATAGATTCGCCCCAATTTTTAAAAGATGGCGCCGAAGTATTTGTATTTATCAATACCGAAACTGAGCAACCCATTGGGGCTGAATTACCTGAAAAAATTACTTTACTTATCACTTATTGCGAACCCGGCGTAAGGGGCGATACCGCTACCCGTGCAGTTAAGGCCGCCACTGTTGAAACCGGTGCAACGGTTAATGTACCGCTGTTTGTGAATGAGGGGGAATTGATACGCATAAATTCAAAAACAGGTGAATATGTGGAAAGGGTAAAAGAGTAAGCTGATTAAAATATTGTAAAAGCTGCCATAACAAGGCGGCTTTTTTTCGCCCCTGGCTTTAGGGGGAGTGCTCCCGGAACAGTTACTTTTAAGGTCTGTTATTGAGATATTATCGTTTTTTGCTCATTTCTGAAAAAAACTAAAAAAAGCCTGTTTTTGCGAAAAAATGGCTACTTTGCCACCCTTTTCCGGGTAAAAATGGCCAAAATTTATTAAAAACTCAAAATCTCAAATATGGACTTCAAACAAATACAAGAGTTAATTAAGATCATTAACAAGAGTAATATAGGGGAGTTGACAATAGAAGAAAATGAGTTTAAAATAACTATTAAACAAAAAGAGGAGCGGGTACAAACCTTCGTGACTGCACAGCCTGCCCCCGTTTATTCACCGGGACCAACCCAGAGTTCTCAAGCTACTTTATCATCACCTGCTGAGCCTGCACCAGTTGCCGCAAAGCCCGATAACCTGGTTACCATAAAAAGCCCTATGATCGGTACTTTTTACCGTCGTTCTTCCCCCGATAAGGCAGCTTTTGTAGAACCAGGCGATGAAATTACCCCAGGAAAAGTGGTGTGCATTATTGAAGCGATGAAATTATTTAATGAAATAGAAAGTGAGATAAGCGGCAGGGTGGTAAAGATATTGGTTGATGACGCAAGCCCTGTTGAATTTGACCAGCCTTTATTTTTAGTGGAACCAGCTTAGTGAAATGTCCATAGTCCTTAGTCAATAGCCCATGGGTTTGGCTATGAACTATGCCCCGTGAACTATGAACTTTTCCTTCAAACTCTCAAATTGTATAAATGTTCAAAAAAGTACTTATAGCCAATCGTGGAGAAATTGCACTTCGTATAATAAGAACCTGTCGTGAAATGGGCATTAAAACGGTTGCAGTTTATTCAACAGCCGATAAAGACAGCCTTCATGTAAGGTTTGCTGATGAAGCTGTTTGTATAGGCAGGCCGTCAAGCGCTGAATCTTATCTTAATATACCCCATATTATGGCTGCCGCGGAAATTACAAATGCAGACGCGGTACATCCCGGTTATGGCTTTCTGGCAGAAAATGCAAAATTCTCCCAAATATGCGCGGGGCACGGAATTAAATTTATAGGGCCAACAGCAGAGATGATCAGTGCTATGGGCGATAAGATAACCGCAAAGGAAACCATGATAAAAGCCGGTGTTCCTGTTGTGCCTGGCAGCGGCGGTTTGCTTGAAAGTGTACAACAGGCAAAAGAACTGGCTAAAAATGAAGTGGGTTACCCGGTTATATTAAAAGCCACTGCCGGGGGCGGTGGCAAAGGTATGCGTGTGGTATGGCATGAAAGTGAATTAGAAAAAGCGTATGATACGGCTAAGGCCGAAGCTGCTGCATCATTTAAGAACGATGGTATTTATATGGAAAAGTTTGTGGAAGAGCCACGCCACATAGAAATACAAATTGCAGGCGACCAATATGGCACTGTTTGCCACCTGAGCGAAAGAGATTGCTCTATTCAAAGACGCCACCAAAAACTTGTAGAAGAATCTCCTTCGCCATTCATGACCCCCGAACTTCGCCAAAAAATGGGTGCTGCCGCCATTAAGGCTGCCAGCGCCATTAACTACGAAAGTGTAGGTACTATAGAATTTTTGGTTGATAAGAATCGAAACTTCTATTTTATGGAGATGAATACCCGCATACAGGTAGAGCATTGCGTAACAGAAGAGGTTATAAATTTTGATCTTATCAAAGAGCAAATTAAGATAGCGATGGGGGAAAAAATATCGGGTGAAAATTATGAGCCCCGTAACCATGCTATTGAATGCCGCATAAATGCAGAAGACCCCTATAACGATTTTCGCCCCTCACCCGGAAGGATCACTTCTCTCAATACCCCTGGCGGCCACGGCGTGCGTGTTGACAGCCATGTATATGCCGGCTATGTAATACCGCCATATTATGATTCGATGATCGGTAAGCTCATTACAATTGCCCGTACACGCGAGGAAGCCATTAATACTATGTACCGCGCGTTGAGCGAATATGTGATAGAGGGGGTTAAAACAACTATTCCTTTTCATCTGCAGCTGATGCAGAATAAAGATTTTAGGGAAGGCAATTTTACTACTAAATTTTTAGAAAGTTTTAAGATGCAGTGACCTGCAAAACTGAATACATACCGCACAACAGAGCACCAGGCTAATACTTCCTATTCTAAATTGATGGTATTTTGATTTATATCTGCAATGGCATAAGCTGTTAAAGGGCTGCTATTGCCGGCAAATCTTTCCATTATACATCTTTGCACGTTTTATAGACTGAAGACTGCAATAAGTAATAAGAAAAAGGGTTAACGGATTTGTAATTAATTTCATCAGGAATATCTTTTATCTTACATCAGCATCCTCGTTTGCACAATTTAAACTTCACTCAATCCAAAATATATGGCAAAATCAGTAAAAACGGCTGCTAAAAAAGCCGGTGTTAAAAAAAACGCTTCTGGGAAAATATCCTCAAAAAAGCAATCAAAAACTATTAAGTACAGTGATAAATCTACTGACCAGCCAGAACTTGTGCCTATATTTAACGAGATTAGAAAAATGCTGTTGGGATGTGTAAAAGGAACAATAAAAATTCAGGAAGACAGTGCCGGCCAAATACACCTATACAGCAAAAAACAAATTGAGGTATCAGGCAAAAAAAGAGATGAAATATATTTTGCCAGCGCAATGGTTCAAAAAGGATATGTAGGGTTTTATTTAATGCCGGTTTATTCAGATGTATTTTTGGTAAAAGAAATAGCCCCGGAGCTTTTAAAATGTCTTAAAGGCAAATCATGTTTTCATATTAAAAAGCTTGATGAAACGCTAAAAGGCCAAATACAAAATGCCCTGGAGGCCGGCTATAGTTGTTTTGAAAAGAAAGGCTGGGTGTAAGAAGCGGTTTGCCGGTTAACTGCTCTCTTTTTTAGGCCAAAAATTTTATAACAGGCAACCTTTTAATCAAAAACAGGGTTTCTCTTAAGTATAATTCTTTAAAAGACGTACTACTTGACGGATCTGCTTCAAATAATACAGGGATGTGCTGAAAATAATGCAAAATGCCAGAAAATAATATATGACAAATATTTGGGGTTTGCATTAAAAACGGCTTTCCGGTATGTACATTCTTATGATAACGCAGCGCACGCGGCCAACGACGCCTTTATTAAGATATTCAAAGCTTTCAAAAATTTTGAAATAAGAGATAAAAATAATATTGAGGCAATGCTACTTGGATGGATGAGAAGAATTGTAATTAACACATCTATTGATTTTATGCTGCGCGAAAGCCTGGTTCCTGAGCATATTGTGATACCGGAGGAAGTATGGAATAAAAAAGATAATGCCACAAATGGTGAGAATAACCTGGTTTATAAAGAGCTTATAAGCCTGGTAAGAAAACTTAGCCCGGCGTACAGGGTTGTATTTAATTTGCACGTAATAGATGGATACACGCACCCTGAAATTGCTAAAATGCTGGGTATTTCAGTTGGTACATCCAAATCTAACCTTGCAAAAGCCAAAACTTTTTTACAAAAATTCCTTGTTAAGGATCACAATGGGAACGTTTTATGTTTTACATGAAAAGTGACGATATAGAAGAATTGTTCCGCGAAGCGGCGGAAAAGTATCACATTGATACTGAGAAAGCTGCTGCCTGGAATGATGTGCATGATACAGTGCATGCTGATGATGCACAGCCCCAGCCCCCAGCTCCCGCTGAAGACAAAAGAAAAAAGCGGTGGCTTATTTTAGTGTGGTTCTTATTGGTACCGTTTGGCTGGTTTGCTCACTATGCATGGAATTCCATGCACGAACAACAAAGCATGAAAGCACAGCAACTTTATGCTAATGCTAATACCCAAAAAAATCTTTCAAAAGAAAATAACGCAAAGCAAACTATTATTAATAGCGCTGAAAGTAAACAAACACCACTGACAGACAATTCCAGGGCCGTTGCAACTGTACAAACTGAAAAACCACCATATAAGAACACAGGCAGCTTATTGAGTAAGAGCACTTATCAGCTTATCGTGCAACCACCTCAGCCAAAAACTGGCCAGGATGCTTTCACCAATAAATTCGGGAATGAGCTGCCTGGTAGCGGCCTGCCGGATAAACTACCTGCTGCAAAGCCTGATGATAAGGCCGCATTGACAAATGAGGAGCAGAAAAAGAACGTTGCGGCTAATGGCAATGCGCAGGTAACCCCAAATTCAGCGATTGAGCAAAAGAACAGTTCCCCTCAACAGGAATTGGCAACTAAGAATACTGCTAAAAAAGAACATTCCCCTCCGGCCAACGAACATTATTTTTATGCGGGATTGGTAGCATCCCCCGATATTAGTTTTATTCATTTTCAAAAAACATCTCCTGCCGGCCTGGGTGCGGGAATTTTGTTGGGGTATCACATTAATAAAAAATTTAGTATAGAAACCGGGGTATTGATTGATGAAAAAAATTATTATACTGAGGGCGGGTATTTTGACAGAAGCCGGGTACCCTATTTTGCTAACAACAGCAATTTAAATATCATTGATGTTAACGGCGATTGTAAAATGATTGAAATTCCGCTTAACCTGCGTTATGCATTTAAAACCAAAGGAAAAAATACATGGTATGCTACGGGAGGATTTTCATCTTACATGATGGGGCGCGAATATTATAATTACGATTATAAAGATTCCTGGAATTCAACCACGTATAAAAGCGGGTATGCTTACCATAGCGGGGTTAAGAATTGGTTTTCTATAGTAAACCTCGGTGCAGGTTATGAAAGAAGCCTTGGAACAAAAACTAGTTTACGAATAGAACCATATATAAAGATACCGGTAACAGGCGTAGGAACAGGGAATTTATCAATAACCAGTATGGGATTATATTTTGGTATCACGCGGCGAATACCCTAGCAGGCAGAGGGCGGGAACCCAATACATAAAATTTCATTGAAAATATGATCATGCTAAAAAGACAAATTATTTTGTCAATTATTGCCTTGTGCATATTAATAGCTGTTGCCTGGGGATTTTACGCGTATAACAAACCCCATTAAAGAGCAGAAGATAAGAAAACTGATGTTAAACTAAGCGCGCTAAAAAATATACGCTGTTGCAAGCCTGGGATGGGCTTGTAGCAAAGTAAAAGTAATCTGTGAAAAAACATCCCGTTTGCCAATATCCTGTGTTTTAAAGCCAGCATGGCTTGAGCGAACAATTGTTTCTTTGAAGTTAAAATGAAGTGCCGTGGGTAGAAGAAATTAATTTTTGCGCGAGCCATGCATTTTTATGCATCAATTTTAAAAACAAAGTAGTTGTGGCATCATTGCCAAATAAACGCTGAACTACTCTTCCCATAAACAGCCGCTTGCTGAATTGCTGCTGCCATTGCTGCGCGTATTGTTGCTCCATTTGCTGCCTGTTAATTTTTTCCTTCAAAAAAAGTTGTATATTTTCAAAAGCAATTTTCCCTGCGTGCATGGCCATGCTCATGCCATTGCCGCATAAAGGTGTTATCATGCCTGCAGCATCGCCTGCCATTAGAATATGGCCTTGTACCTGGCTTTTTTTACTGAAACTTATTTGCGATATAGTCAACGGTTCTTTATACAAAAATTCAGCGCTGGAAAATATTGACGCAAGCTTTGGATTTTTCCATAATACATTTTTTTCCATTTGCTTAATGGAGTTATTATTTTTTTTAAGATTTTCAGCAGTAGTTAAGTAGCAAAGGCAACATTTGCCATCTTCAATATTTGATATACCGCAATAGCCATTACTAAAGTTATGCAGCGCAATAACTTCTGGCTCCTGCGGGTAGCGAACGTGATATTTAACACCAATATAGTTATTCAGTTTATTTGCTTTTGATGTAATAAAAGGCCTCTTCCATTTTACATCAAGATTACTGCGTTTACCAAAGCTTGCCACAACAGTTTTTGCAGTTGAAGCTCCTTTATCAGTTATTATGCTGAACTGGTCACTTGTAAATGGCATATCTATAACTTTTGTCTCAGTTAAAACCTGCACCCCTTTTACTTTTGCAATATTGTATAATGCATTATCAAGTGAATAACGGCTTATACCAAAACCACCTAATGGAAGGCCAAACTGGTAAATCGTTCCTTTAATATCTGATATTTGCAGCTTATTTATTTTAGGAAGCTGCCATTCGTTCAGCGGCAAGCCCTGCCTTTGCAAAAAATCAAAGCTTTCCATGCTTATATATTCACCACACACTTTATGAAAAGGGTATTGCTCTTTTTCCAATAACAAAACTTTATATCCCGCATCGGCGCCTTGAATGGCTAATGTAAGGCCCGCAAGCCCCCCGCCTGCAATGGCAATATCATATTTGGCGGTATCAATCATGTGTGCAGGTAATTAAATAGCGGAAAGCCCATTGCCATGAAATATGGCATGACTTTAGGGATGATCTCTCAAGAAGCTCCACCCATTCCTTTTTCTTAAAACCTCTTGCAACACTTAACGGGGCGTCATTCTTTACAAGCCGCGAGGAAGAAAAAACTGAAGTAAGGGGTTTAATTGAATAGTATGCCAGCCAATGTCGCTGAAGGTCATTAATAAAAAAGCCAACACTGCTGTTAACATGCATCCACTGTAGTTGCTGTATCAATTCCTCTTCTGTAAAATGATGGCAGAATAAACTGGAGAAAATAATATCAGGTTTCGTTTTAAATTCTGTGTTTTTATAATCGCTGGTTATCCATTCGGTTGTTCCCTGCAAAAATGTATTGCTTTTGGCAAATTCAATGCACTCTTTTTTAATATCAATACCAATACATTTAACATCTATGTTTTTTGCCCGGCACCAATTAACAATTGCTGATAAATTATCGCCGCCACCGCACCCTGCCTCGCATATTGTTATTTGTTTTTTGTCTCCAAGCAACTGCTTAAACCCTTTCAGGGTAATATTATGACCGCCCAGCCATGTGTTTATGAATTCAAGTTCAAGCATATTTCTTTTAATATCATCAAAAGAAATATCGTCGTCATCAAGCAATTCTTTTTGATATGAACGTTGTTTCAAATTCATGTATTGCCTGCTATAAAAGTTTCCATCGTTAACCCGGGGCCAAATGCTACCCCAAATATGTTCACGGGCTTATCCGGCAACCTCTGCATCATCTCTTTAAGCACAAATAAAATAGTTGGGGACGACATATTGCCGTATTCGGAAAGCACTTTACGCGATCTGCAAAGGTCTTCTTTTTCTAAGGATAGCTGCTTCTCTATTACCTCTAATATTTTTTTTCCGCCGGGATGCATGCACCAGTGCGAAATATCTTCTTTTTTTAGTTGATAATGTTTTAAAGCATCTGTTACCAATGTTGTAATATCCTCTTCTATCAATTGGGGAATATAACCGCTCAGCGTCATCAAAAAGCCTTTGCTGTTAAGCTCCCAAGCCATATCTTTTTTACCCTTATAGGCAACTTTTGAATAAAAGCCCTTTAATGACAAGGCATTTTTTGACTTTATGTTGTTTGAAACAAGTACCGCTGCGCTGCCATCAGAGAACAGCAGGCTGCTGGATGCATTATCAAGCGTGTATTCTTTTTGGAAATGGATGGTGCATAGCTCGGTAGCTACAATTACAACATTTGCATTCGGTGCAGAGTCGCAAATTAGCTTCGCGAGCTTTAGTGCATGCACCGCAGCGTAACACCCCATAAAATTTACGGAAGTACGGAAAATATCGTCCGGCAGTTGCATCGCTTCTGCAACCTGCAGATCAAGGCCGGGTGCGCTCATGCCTGTGCAGCTTACCGTAATCAGGTGGGTAATATCTTTTGGGGCTATAAAACCTTCTATACAATCATTTATAGCCTGTATGGATAATGACGGCGCTTCGTCCCTGAATATTTTCAACCTTTCCTCCAGGGATGGAAATTCTTCTGCCCAATCCGTTGGTATAAAATCCCATTCGCTCATTGGCTGGCTAAAGTCGTCTATCACCGAATATCTTTTTTCTATATCGCTATGCCGGTATAAAAAGCTAAGCTTTCTTTTTTCAACCTCGTCAAGCCCGTACACGGAGGACATAAACTGAAGTATATTCTCCTGCCTGTGGCAGAACCGGGGTACCGCGGTTGCTATGGAAATTATATTTGCCAAAATTTTAGTATAATAAGTGTTATAAAGGCAAGGTTTGTACAACTGCCGGCGAGCCAGTTCATGCGCATGGTATGGTTAAAATCGGCATAAGATTCATTTTTCCAAACCTGCAAAAACCACCATATAAAATATATGATCACCGGTATAAAATATACCTGTAATACAAAAAACGCACCTAATTGCCGGTGTATGTTATAATAAACAAAAAGTAAGCTAAAGGCAACCGCATACATTGCTGCGCAAAAAATAAAGGTACCGCGTTTGCCAAGTAACATGCTTATGGTTTGTACCCCGTCCTTTGCGTCTGCTTTGTGCTGATACACCTGTGTTATAGGGTAAAAACCCCCTATTAAAAAGCTTGCCGCAATTAAACCCTGCCAGGGTATATGTGTTGTAAGATCAACGCCCGATCCATGATATACCATAAAAAAAACAACCGCACCCTGGTTAAAAATAACTGTTAAATATCCTGCAATGGGGAATTTTTTTAATCGTATGTTGCGATAACTGTACAATCTTGAACAAATAATATAAAAAATAAATGCGGCGGCAAATATTGGAGATATAAAAAATGATAACACCACACCCAAAACATCCATTATAACAGTGGTTATAAATAATTGTCTTGTAGGCTGCATAGGGTTAGCCACGCCACCTATACTTTCGGTATCCCTGTCCATATAGCTGTTATAGCCATTGCTGGAAGGATAAAGCAGTACGTGAATAAGAAAAAAAATAAGTACTGCTCTTGGCCAGTTGATAGTTGGTACAAAACTTAACGCAAACCAGAATACAGGCATCAGAAAATAGGAGAAAGGAAAACGCAACAATTGTATAGTTGACCGTTGCAGCAAATGGAATTGTTTGATTTGTAAGATACTATAAATAATGTAAGTATAGATAAAAGATTCAAGCTTTATATTCATCCCGTGAAATATAAACTGAATCCAATAAGCGAAGGTTGCTTGTGTTGGTCTTTTTATTTAGAATAAAATGTTAAGTGTCTCCTGGCGCAGGAGTTTCCGGCAGGTCGTTCTTTATTTCAGGCTCTTTTGACAGCTCTTTTACATATTGAACTTTCAGATGATCGTAGAATGAATGTTTATCTATGATAACAGAAACAATATTTGCTATCATGCCCGCTATCATAAAATGAATGATAACATTATGCCTGTCAGTCATTTCCAAAACGAGAATAGCAGAAGTAAAAGGAGTTCTTGTTACGCCGGTAAGAAAGCCAACCATTCCGCAAAGAATAAGAAGATTGGTGTCGGAAGATGAAAGATGCAGCCAACCCGATATAACAGCGCCAATGCTGGCGCCTGCAGATAATGCGGGTGCAAATACGCCCCCTGCGGCGCCTGTGGTAAAGCTCAGCACCGGGCCGGAAACCCTCATCAATGGTGTGTACCATGCCAAATGTTTGTTGGAAGAAAAAAGGGTAGTTGTCATGATCTCTTTACCAGACCAAAGCATTCTTTCATTTATAAAAACGGCAATGCACGCAATAATAAGCCCGCAAACCGCTGCGTAAATAATATGTTGTTTTTTTGACATGAATGTTGACTTCCAGTGAAAAATTGAAAGCATTAATTTACTCATTCCCGCTCCCAATAATCCAGTAATGACTGCTACGAGAATAACATCAATAAATATCCATATTGAAAGGCCGTTTATTTGCGGGAAGCCGAGATACAGATACGAACCCATTAAACCCTGGGCTGTTAAGCCCGCAATAATAACAGCCGTAAAAAGCGCTGTTTTAAAATAACTGATATGTGTTTTTGTAAGCTCCTCAACCGCAAATACAATACCGCCAAGAGGCGTATTGAAAGCAGCGGCCAACCCTGCTGCAGCACCGGCACTGATCATATTACGTTTGGAAATTTTAGGCCACCACGCAGGTAACCATTTATTTACTTTACGAAAAATTGAGCCTGCAATTTGTATGGTTGGCCCTTCCCTGCCTATTACACCGCCCCCAAAAACCATAACAAGGCTTGACATTGTTTTCATGATTATGATACGCAGGCTAAGCAATTTATCAACCTTATTGTTTTGTTTTGGGTTTGCGAGCTCAATGGCTGCAATTACCTGCGGTATGCCGCTGCCACGCGCGAACGGCGCGAATTTTACGATCAGCCATCTTGCAAAAACAAAGCAGGCAGGCGTTAAGATGAAAAAAAGCCATTTTGTATTTAAAAAAATGTAGTGAGAAAAATCTTCAGCTTTTGCAAATAATTTCGCATAAAATACACTTGCTAACCCTGTTAAAAGAGATGCTGCCCAAAATGGCAAAGCCTGTAACAATCCCAACTTCAAACGCTCATTTCTTATGCTGTCGAAAGAATGTTTTAACTGTCTGCGTACTTTGCTCATTATTGCCATAATCAACGCACCATTTATTGATTTCGTAACTTAGTAATATCGGTTAAACAACTTTTGAAAGGATGGCAAAGATAATAACAATGCACCCAATCATTAAAAGCGCGTGAAATAACAGTAGCACCTCACATTCGACGGTAAAATTTTTTAATTGCGTTATAAATCCCATCTTCTATAATTCCTTTTGTTATATTCATACCTCAAAACGGTTACTTGTGCCATGCATAAAGCTTCTATAATTGTAATAGGCAGTTCCAATACGGATATGGTGATAAAAACGCCACATCTTCCGGCACCCGGCGAAACTATTCTTGGCGGATCATTTTTTATGAATGCCGGCGGCAAAGGCGCTAACCAGGCTGTTGCTGCTGCAAGATTGGGCGGCTCGGTGGCTTTTATTGCAAAATTAGGAGATGATATTTTTGGCAAACAATCGCTGCAATTGTTTAATGGCGAAGGGATAGATACTTCCTGTATATTAACTGACCCGGAATATCCGTCGGGCATTGCCTTAATAACGGTGGATGAGAAAGGCGAGAATTGCATTGCTGTGGCTTCCGGCGCAAATGCTGCATTGACGCCGTACAATATTCAACAGGCTAAAAATAATATAGAGAATGGAGGTATTATTTTAATGCAACTGGAGATCCCGCTTGAAACAGTTGCTTATGCTGCAGCGTTAGCAGCAGAAAAAAATATACCGGTTATTCTTAACCCTGCACCTGCATGCACATTGCCAGGCGAATTGTTGCAACTTATTTCAGTGATAACCCCTAATCAAAAAGAGGCCGAAATGCTCACAGGAATTGCAGTTTATGATGATGTATCGGCAATGGAAGCAGCGCTTGCGCTTCACGAAAAAGGCATTGATAAAGTGGTAATAACACTCGGGGCGGAGGGCGCCTTTGTATATTGTAACAATGAATACAGGCGTATAGCCGCGCCTGAAGTAACAGCAGTTGATACTACCGCAGCGGGGGATGTTTTCAACGGGGCTTTGGCCGTGGCGCTTTCAGAAGGGCAGGATATTTTTGATGCAATAGCCTTTGCCTGCAGGGCCGCTGCCATTTCAGTAACAAGGTTAGGCGCGCAGGCATCGGCGCCGTGGAGAAGGGAAGTTTGAGTGTTTGAGAGTTTGAGTGTTTGAGAGTTCAGTTCAGGAGTTCACAAGTTCACGAGTTGCGGAGGTTCATGGAGACGCATTTCACGTTTGTCGTCTCCCATTTCACGATAAACGCTCATAAATATTAAACCTGCCAATATGTTCATAGTTCAAAATTACGGTGAAGCAATTTTCTTTTGCATTATTACCATGCTATGCTGGGGCTCTTGGGCAAATACACAAAAGCTTGCAGGCAAAACCTGGCGCTTCGAATTATTTTATTGGGATTATGTAATAGGTATTTTACTGTTTTCCATTCTCGCTGCATTTACGCTTGGCAGTTTTGGTGATAAGGGCAGAAGTTTTATGGATGACCTTCACCAGGCGGATACCGGTAGCATCGGCAGCGCTTTATTGGGCGGGGTTGTTTTTAATGCGGCCAATATTCTTTTTTCTGCTGCTATTGCTATAGCAGGCATGGCGGTGGCTTTTCCAGTGGCAATTGGGTTGGCATTGGTATTAGGTGTGTTGGTAAATTATTATGCATCGCAAAAGGGGAGCCCTGTTTATATTTTTACGGGTGTTGCATTGGTGGCAATTGCTATTATTATTAACGCGATCGCTTACAGGCGGGCATCTGCAAATAGCCGGAAAGTTTCTACGAAAGGGATAGTCATTTCACTGATAGCGGGTGTACTAATGTCGTTCTTTTACCGCTTTATTGCTGCATCAATGGACCTGGATAATTTTGAAAACCCCGCAGTTGGAAAGATGACACCTTATACTGCAGTATTTGTTTTTTCGGCAGGCATATTTCTCAGCAATTTTATCTTCAACACTATTTTAATGAGAAAGCCGTTGCAGGGAGAACCTACCAATTATGCGGCTTATTTTAAAGGAAAATTTTCAACTCACATGGTTGGTGTTTTGGGAGGATTGATATGGGGTGTAGGAAACTCGCTTAACCTTATTGCAGCCGGCAAGGCAGGCGCTGCTATTTCTTACGGGTTAGGGCAGGGGGCAACTTTAATAGCTGCCTTATGGGGCGTATTTATCTGGAGAGAGTTCAGGTATGCACCCAGGGGAACAGATGGCCTTATAACCGCCATGTTCTTATTTTTTATTGCCGGACTTGGATTGTTGATATATGCCGGAATATGAGGAGAGATGACAGATGATAACAGACAGTCAATAAGTCATTGGTCATTGAGTCATTAGTCAATAAGTCGTTGGGAAAGAAGATGATAGTTGACAGACGAGAGGAGGAAGAGCTCACGTAGGTCTGAGGGGGCTCCGTCTGACCTGGTTATATACTTAAAAAAACTGTACTTATATATTTTACTATGAATAAAAAAATATTGATATCTGCATGCTTATTATTATGCATTATTTTTTTGCAGGCCCAAAAAGCCAATAAACCCGTTCCCATTATTTTCGACAGCGATATGGGCCCTGATTACGATGATGTGGGCGCTATTACCATTCTGCATGCTTTTGCTGACAGTGGCAAAGCAAAAATTCTTGCCACTGTTACCAGCACCAAATATCCACGCGTTGCAGGGGTAATGGATGTTTTCAATACATATTTTAATATGCCTGATATACCAGTTGGGGTGCCTAAAGGTAAGGCACTTGAACTACGCGATTTCCAGCACTGGACGGATACTATTCTTGCAAAATATCCTCATAAAATAAAAAGCAATGATGAGGCGCCCGATGCTGTAGAAGTTTATCGTAAAGTGCTTGCGGCTCAGCCGGATAAAAGCGTAACCATAGTAACAGTGGGCTTTCTCACCAACTTATCTAATTTACTTCAATCAGCGCCGGATAAATATTCAAAACTGGATGGGAAAACGCTTGTTAAGCAAAAAGTAAAGCAATTGGTTTGTATGGCCGGCAAATTCCCTTCGGGCTTTGAATTTAATGTAATGGAAGATGCTGCTGCATCGCAATATGTTTACACTAATTGGGAAACGCCGGTTATATTCAGCGGTTTTGAAATAGGGCAAAAAATTAAGGTGGGCCTGCCTTTGATACATAATGATGCTATTAAAAACAGCCCTGTTAAAAATGTTTTTAGTATTTGTATTCCTATGGCAAAGGAAGACAGTGCAGGGCGGATGAGCTGGGATGAAACCGCCGTTTTGGTTGCGATAAAAGGCTGTGAATCTTATTATCATTTACAATACGGGCATATTACCGTAGCAAAAGATGGCAGTAATGCATGGGTGAATGAGGGTACGCAACAGGCTTATCTTATAGAATCTGTTCCATCTGCGCAGGTGCAGGCCGTTATTAATAAGCTTATTATGCATCAGCCCGTGAAAAGGTAATGTGCCCAAAGGTACCTTTAAATTCTCCAGGCAATTTCTATTGTGCCGTAGGCACATTTCGTGGGTAGAACATGTTTTATCATTGAGCATCAAGCGTTCCGATAGGAACGCCTCGTGCTTTTCCCTAATTCTACCCACCAAAAGTCCCTACAGGACTATATGCCTTGCCCGAACACCTATAGTCTCGAAAAAAGCACATCGTAAACGTATCGTACCTTTGCCCGATAATTCAGTTTTTCTTGCATGTACGATCTTGAAAAAATCAGTAACCCGGTAGTCTTATTTGATGGTGTTTGTAACCTTTGCAGTAGTACTGTGCAATTTATTGTTAAGCATGATAAGAAAAAACAGTTTCGCTTTGCATCCCTGCAATCACCGTTTGGGCAGGAAGTAATGAAGCATTTTGGCCTAAATACAACTGAATTAAATTCATTTATTCTTTTGGAGAATAATAAAATATATACCCGGTCCTCAGGGGCGTTGCGTGTTGCAAAAAAATTGGATGGCTTGTATGGCTGGCTGTATGCTTTTATAATTGTACCGCCTTTTATACGTAATGGAGTATATAACTATATCGCAAAACACCGGTACAAATGGTATGGTAAAAAAGATGCCTGCTGGGTACCTACACCCGTATTAAGATCATTGTTTTGGGATGATGGGCCTATATAAATTCTTCTGCAACCTCATCCACATTTTTCTCAACATCAAAAAGGCCAACCAGTCTTCTTATCACATCCTCTACAATAGCATCAGGGCAACTGGCGCCACTGGTAATTAATATTTTTACGCTTTGTTTGTTAGGCAAAAACCCGGTTGTCACCGTTTCTTTTTTTGTTTTCCAGTTGCAATGCAAAATTTCTTTTGAAGAAATAATTTTATCAGCACCGTCAATAAAATAAGAAGATAGTTTTTGTTCGCACAACTCCACCAGGTGCGATGTGTTGCTGCTGTTATATCCACCAACGATAATGGCAAGGTCGGCTTTTGTTTCCAGCATGCCCGATACCGATGTTTGGTTGTCGTTGGTTGCATAGCAAAGGGTATCGCGCGTATCGGCAAAACGCTGGCTTATATTGGCATCTGTTAAATGGTAATGCTTTTTAATTACTTCTTTAAGGTATTCAGATATCGCTTGTGTATCTGTGGCAAGCTGCGTGGTTTGGTTTACAACGCCTATTTGCTGCAAATGTTTCAATACGTCAAATCCTTCGCTGTATCTGCCTTTAAATTCATCATAAAAATCAGCGGCTGGTTTTTCACCGGTAATGTATTTTGCCAGTTCAATGGTCTCGTCCATATCATTCACTACAACAGTAGGCGTATGAGACGACGCGTGCGAAAAGGTTGCTCTTGTTTCTTCATGTTTTGGCTTGCCATGCACCACTATGCTGTAGCCCTTTTGCGCTATTTGTTCGCTGCGGTTCCATACTTTTTCTACGAACGGGCAGGTGGTATTATATTTTTCTGTGTGTATGCCCTTACCGGCCAATAGTTTTTCTATTTCCAGGGTAGTGCCAAAAGCGGGTATTATCACCACGTCATCACCTGTCAGTTCATCAAATGGAATCACTTGTTTTCCATAGGTATCCTGTAAAAATTGCACGCCTCTTTCCTGCAGATCGGCATTTACCTGCGGGTTGTGTATCATTTCACTCAATAAAAATATCCGTTTACCCTGGTTTTCGTCAATGGTTTTAAAGGCTATTTCAATAGCATTTTCAACCCCATAACAAAACCCGAAATGCCGGGCAAGATATACCCGCACCGGGCCGAAATTGAGTAAAGTTGGTGTAAAATCCTTTTTAAGCTTATCCTGCTGGCGGCGTTTGTTTTTAACGGCGCTAATCAGGCTGCTGCGGTATATATTCGGAACATCAAACTGCTTCATACGCTAAATAACAGCCTCAAAGGTAATAAACAACCCCGGCAGTTGGCTTTTATTGCCATACTGGCAGAAAATCGCCCTTTGGTATTAGGTTTGATGAGGCACAGTTCAAGTAGTTCACAAGTTCCAGGAGTTCACCGGTTTAAATGCCTTTCAACTTCTTAAACGCGTGAACTTGTGAACTTCCGGAACTTTTTCAAACTTTTTCAAACTTTCAAATTATACGCACATGCAAAAAGGACAGATTCGTGTTCAGACCGAGAACATCTTTCCTATTATTAAGAAATTTTTGTACAGTGATCATGAGATATTTCTGCGTGAGCTGGTGAGTAACGCGGTTGATGCCACGCAAAAAATAAAAACCCTTTCCGGTATGGGAGAGGCAACGGGCGAGCTGGGCGAACTGAGGATAGACATAGTGCTTGATGCTAAAGAAAAAACCCTAAGCATTATTGACAGGGGTGTGGGTATGACGCAGGAAGAGGTAGATAAATACATAAACCAGGTTGCCTTTAGCAGCGCCGAAGAGTTTTTAACCAAGTATAAAGATGCCAATATAATAGGCCATTTTGGGCTGGGTTTTTACAGCGCTTTTATGGTGAGCGAAAAAGTGGAAATATTTACCAAAAGCTATAAAGATGAAAACGGCGTCTATTGGACCTGTGATGGCAGCCCCGAATTTGAATTATATCAAATTGATAAAAGCGACCGCGGCACCAAAATAGTGTTGCATATAAATGACGAAAGCAAAGAATTTTTAGAAGCACACAGGATAAAGAGCATATTAGAGAAATTTTGCCGCTTCCTGCCCGTGCCGGTTTATTTTTCAGACGGGAGTGAAAAGAAAGAAGGCGAAGAGAAAAAAGATGAAAAGCCCATTAATAACACCAGCCCTATCTGGACAAAAAAACCTTCTGAATTAACAGCCGAAGATTACCAGAATTTTTACCGCGAATTATACCCTTACAGCGAAACGCCTTTGTTTTGGATACACCTGAATGTGGATTACCCTTTCAATCTTACAGGTGTTTTATATTTCCCTAAGATCAAGCAGAGCTACGAAATTCAGAAAGACAAGATACAACTTTACAGCAACCAGGTTTTTGTAACCGATGAGGTCAAGGACATTGTTCCCGAATTTTTAATGTTGCTTCATGGCGTTATTGACAGCCCTGATATTCCTTTAAATGTTAGCAGGAGCTATTTGCAGGGCGACCCTAACGTTAAAAAAATAAATGCTCATATTACCAAAAAAGTTGCTGATAAACTGGAAGAAATTTTCAGGAACGACCGAAAATCTTTTGAAGAAAAATGGGAAAGCCTTGGGCTGTTTGTGAAGTATGGAATGATGACCGATGATAAATTTCTTGATAAGGCAAACAAGTTCCTTATCATGGAAGATGCCATGCCTGAAGGTGAGCAAAAATTCTATACCATGGAAGAGTATAGGCTTGCAACAGAAACATTGCAGAAGAATAAAGAAGGCAAGCAGGTTATTATTTATACTACAAACCCAATACAACAGGATACTTATATTAAAGCCTGTGCAAATAAAGGCTATAAAGTTGTAAAGATGGAGACACTTGTTGACGCGGCATTTATCAATAACATGGAAATGAAATGGGAGAATGTGCATTTTACCAGGGTTGATGCCGATATAGTTGATAACATTATTGATAAACAAGAGAACGCGGAAAGTGTGCTGAGCAAGGATGAAGAAACAGCATTGAAAGGATTGTTTAAGGTAGAGATACCCGAATTGCATGTAACGGTTGAAGTAAAAGGGCTAAGTCCCGAATCAGCGCCAGTTGTTGCAACAAGGCCTGAGTTTATGCGCAGGATGAAAGATATGGGGGCCATGGGCGGCGGTATGACATCCTTCTACGCACAAATGCCCGATGAAGTAACACTAACAGTAAACGGTAACCATCCTATTTACCAGTCACTGCTGAAAGAAGAAAACAAAGAAAGGCAGGAAAAACAAACACGCTCATTAGCCGACCTGGCGTTGCTTTCGCAAGGTTTATTAAAAGGCAGCGAGCTGACAAACTTTATAAACAGGAGTGTTGAGTTGATGGGTAAGAACTAATACTATACCACATAGGCACCTAGTAATCATAGAGGCACGTAAGTATATACAGCCCCGCAGTTATGCGGGGTTTTGTTTTATACCAGTTGGAGAGGAGGGGAATATACGCAGTGATAGATGGCCTACAAAAATTATCTATGTGTTTTCTATGTTTTCTACATGCCTATGTGGTGAAAAAAACGAAACTCCACCGGAGGCGGTGGAGTTCTATTATGGTCGTAGCAATCGAAGAGGTCCGTTGTTTAGCCTGGCTTTAAAGATGTTATCTTTTGACTAAACATTTGTTAAAAGTATATAAATTTTTCAATTCACCAAATGTAATAACAAAAATATTTTTTTAAAGCAGGTTACCTCTGTAATCCGGCTATGCTTATTATGTATGTATTAATCCTATAATTATATCCATAACATTCGTTTGCGTCGGGCCTGTTATTAAAAGGCCATCAACTTGTTTAAAAAAGTTATAAGCGTTGTTGGTTTGTAAAAAATGTAAGGGGTTTATGGATAATTTCTGCATATTTAAAATAACATTTATATCAATAAAAGCGCCTGCTGCATCTGTAGGGCCATCGCTGCCATCCGTGCCACCAGATAAGATAACGGGCATCTTTTCGGGGCTTGCATTTTCTTTTAGTAGTTCGCATAAAGCCGCCAATACAAACTCCTGGTTGCGCCCTCCTTTGCCACTGCCTTTAATGGTTACCGTTGTTTCACCACCCATTAGCAGGCACGCTGGTTTGGGGCCATTGTAAGCCTGTATAATATCAACAAACTTTTTTGCTTCGTCTTTGGCTTCACCATTTATACTACTATTTATTATTTCAACATGATATCCGAAATCCCTTGCTTTTGCTGCCGAGGCATGTAGTGCAATGCTATTGCCCGCAATAATATTATTATCAACTTTCTCAAATAGTTTATCCCCCGGCTTAGGTGTTTCTGTGATTTTTTTAGCCGACCCATCATTTAAATGATCTCGTATCGAAGCAGGTATTTTTTCTATAAGCTCATATTTTTGCAGCACCTTCAAGGCATCTTCAAATGTCGAGTTATCGGGTGCGGTTAACCCGCTTGCAATTACGCCAATATCATCACCCAATACATCGCTGATAATAAATGAAACCACATTGGCATTGTTTGTATAACGAAGCAACTGTCCTCCTTTGGAGGTCGAAATATGTTTTCTTATAGTGTTTATTTCGTGTATATCGGCGCCGCACGGCAGTAATAATTTTGAAAGCGCCTGCATATCTCCCAAAGAAATCCCTTCTGCTATATCGCCTATCAAGGACGAAGCACCGCCGCTTATTAAACAAAGCAACAGGCCATCTTGATGCAACGGTAATAAAAATTGTTGTATTGCTTTCGATGCCGTTACGCTGTTGTCATCTGGTACCGGGTGCCCCGCTTCAATAATATGGCAATGTTGAAGGGGAAGTGCATGCCCATATTTTGTAACAACAAGCCCTGCTGTTATTTTATCTGCCAATATCTTTTCTGCTTCAAACGCGATTGCCGCCGCAGCCTTGCCAACTGAAAGTATATAAATGCCGTTTAATGTGTCTTTAAAAAATTTTTTATTACCAGCAACTAATCCCTCATCATCCCAATATAAATAACCCGGAATAAGCCTGTTCGGCTTCACAGCATTAACGCCCGCCTTAAAAATTTGTATGCAATCTTCCTCCCTCATTATATTGTAAGATTACGATTTTTTGAAAATTTATAATAGCGGATTAACCTGTAACAAAAAATATTACCTTCGGTACAAAATTAGTTGCATAGCTAACTAATTTTTGAGATTTAACCTTAGGTGATATGAAAAGTAAAGCTTAGTTGTATGAAACGTATCATTAAAAAAGTGGCAGTATTAGGCAGTGGTGTAATGGGCAGCCGTATAGCTTGCCATTTTGCAGGCATTGGCGTACAGGTATTATTGCTTGATATTGTACCCAAAGGCATTGCAGCCGATGCAAAACCCGTAGAGCGCAATAAAATAGTGAATGATGCTTTGCAGGCCGCTTTAAAAAGCAATCCTTCCCCAGTATATACTAAAGACGTGGTAAAAAGGATTGCAACCGGCAACTTCGATGATAACATGAAAGATATCGCTACCTGCGATTGGGTAATAGAAGTGGTAGTGGAAAGGCTGGACATAAAACAGCAGGTGTATGAAAAGGTTGAGCAGTTTCGCAAGGCCGGAACACTAATCACCTCAAACACATCCGGCATTCCTATTAATATGCTGTCACAGGGCAGGAGCGAAGATTTTAAAAAGCATTTTTGCGGAACGCATTTCTTTAACCCGCCGCGTTACCTGCGCCTGCTGGAGATAATCCCAACAACAGATACTGACGCAGAAGTTGTTGATTTTTTAATGCATTATGGCGATTTGTTCCTCGGTAAAACAACCGTGCTGGCAAAAGATACGCCTGCTTTTATTGCCAACCGCATTGGCGTATTTGGCATTATGAGCATTTTTAACAGCATGGAGAAGCTTGGTTTGAGCATTGACGAGATTGATGCTTTAACAGGCCCTATAGTTGGCCGCCCTAAATCGGCTACTTTCAGAACGGCGGATGTGGTGGGCATTGATACACTGGTTAAAGTGGCAAAAGGGGTTGCGGAAAATTGCCCCGGCGATGAAGCTAAAGAACTGTTTAATATTCCAGTGTGGCTTGATAAAATCGTTGCCAATAACTGGCTGGGCGATAAAACAGGGCAGGGTTTTTTTAAGAAACAAAAACTGCCGGTTACACAGGGCAGCCCGGAAGAACTGAAAAAGGATAAAGAGATATTTGTACTCGACCTGCAGAGCATGGAATATAAGCCACGCATAAAGCCAAAGTTTGCCACACTTGAAGCGGCAAAGCCCATCGAAGATTTGAAGCAGCGATTAAAAGTATTGGTGGCAGGGCAGGATAAAGCAGGCGAATTTTACCGGCAGTTTCACTATGCGTTGTTTTCTTATATCTCCTTCCGCATACCTGAAATAAGTGATGAAATATACCGTGTTGACGATGCTATGATGGCAGGCTTTGGATGGGAGATAGGCGCATTTGAAAGTTGGGATGTGTTGGGTGTTGCTAAAACCGTGGAAGCCATGAAGGCAGCGGGTTATAAGGTAGCGCCGTGGGTGGAAGAAATGCTTGCCGCAGGCAATACGTCATTCTATAAAGTGATAAACGGGCAGCGGTTGAGTTATTCTCCATTGTCTCATTCTTATTCATCCCCCACAGGGGGAGAAGAGGGGGCTGGAGCTTTCATTATTCTCTCCAACTATAAAGACAAGACTGTTTGGAAGAACAGCAATGCCGCTCTGTACGATATTGGCAATGACGTGGTGGCACTGCAATGGAACACAAAAATGAACAGCATTGGCAGCGAAGTATTGGAAGCGGTAAATAAAAGCATTGGCATAGCAGAGGAAAAATTCAAAGGCCTTGTTATTGCCAATGATGGCGCAAACTTTAGTGCGGGCGCTAATGTGGGCATGATATTTATGTATGCTGTGGAGCAAGAATACGATGAGATGGATCTGGCCATACGCATGTTCCAGAATACAATGATGCGGGTTAGGTACTCCGCCATTCCTGTTATTGTTGCTCCGCATGGTTTAACGCTTGGCGGCGGCTGTGAAATGAACCTGCACGCCGATAAAGTATTTGCCGCCCCTGAAACCTATATAGGGTTGGTAGAAGCAGGCATCGGCGTGATTCCCGGAGGTGGTGGCACCAAAGAATTCGCGATGCGTGCTGCCGATGAAATGCATGAAGATGAGCCCGAGACCATAACACTAAAGAACCGCTTTTTTACTATAGCTACTGCAAGGGTGGCCACCTCCGGCTTTGAAGCTTTTGAAATGGGTATTTTAAGAAAAGGGCATGATGAAATTGTGATGAACCAAAACCGCAGGATTGCGGAAGCAAAAAATGCGGTGATTGAAATGTACGACCAGGGCTATATACAGCCTGTACAGCGCAAGGATGTAAAAGTACTTGGACGCTCTGTATTGGGGGCCTTGTATGCCGGCATAAACGGTATGTGGCGCGGTGGTTATGCAACAGACCATGATGTTACAGTTGCTAAAAAACTGGCGTATGTCATGTGCGGCGGCGACCTTAGTGAACAAAGCTTAGTAACCGAACAATATTTACTCGACCTTGAGCGCGAAGCCTTTTTAAGCCTCTGCGGCGAAAAGAAAACTTTACAAAGAATAGAGAGTGTGTTGAAAACGGGAAAACCATTGAGGAATTAGGGTTTAAGTTTGAATAGTTTCGATTAAATAAAAGACAACATGTTCGACCCGTCAAAAATAACCGAAAGCGACAAAAAGATATTGGTTGAATTTTATTATAAAAGGCAACTGTTTGACAATTATATTGAAGAAAAAGGGCTGAAGCTATTTACTTGCCCTGGATGTGGCTACCCTACCCTTAGTGTAAGGGGAGCGTATGATGTTTGTTCAGTTTGCGATTGGGAAGATGATTCTCAAGATGACGAAGATGCAGATAAAGTTTGGGGTGGGCCAAACGGCTATTTGAGTTTGACCGAAAACAGGATCAACATTGGCAAGCTGTTAGAAAAAAATGTTATTTTATTAAAAGGCGTGATAAACTTAGATACTGATCATGTTTTAAAGGCAATAGATTTTTTTGATAAGAGAAAAAAGGCAATTAGGGATAAAATGACGGGTAAGGAAAATCGTGAGCATCCTATTTGGGCGGAGTTGAAACAAGTAGAAAAAGATCTGCGAATCGCTTTGTGTCAGACTAATGGCTTTGAATATAAACAAGACTAAAGTACAATTCTCATCTTAAGCTCTTGCAGGGTTAGTAAATCTGTTGTTGACAACGCCAATTGAGGCAAAAAAGTAATCATTCCTACAATTTTCTCCCCAATTGCTGCGTCAGGTCTTTTAATATGTCGTACCCTTTGGCTAAGTCTTTATCGTTGGGTTTTGCATCTTCCACCCAATTATCATCTTCAAAAATCAGTATGTCGTTCTTATAATATTTTTTTTCTCTTTTGCCTCCCCTGAAAACTCCATCCATTGCAAGCACTATTTTATTGTTAATAAAATAAAAAGATTTGTCTTCAAATACCGTATCGCAACTTGATTGCCAGGTAAGAATAATGACCTGCCTCTTTGCATCTCTGTATAGCTCTGCATATGCCCCCCAAATCCTGCCGTCTGCACAATTATATTCGGCGCTTGCGTGCCGCAGGTTACTTGCAAGGTTTATTGTAAAATCACGCACTAATGAGTCTACAAATTTTTGATAGCGGTTTACACTGTCAATATACACGGCATTATCTTGCGCCCTTGCTTTACAGGAGTAAAGTAAAGCAACCAGCATAATAAGTTTACAGGTGTTTCGTGCAATCATCGAACCGGTTGATGTTTAGCTAAGGTAGGAAGAATTATAGCTACTCACTCCGTCCACCTTCGCCAATAGAAAATGATTGAAGTGATTCATTTGCCTCCCGACTTTGCGCCTTTGCGTCTCTGCGTGAATTTCAAGTGGGAGCCTCTTTGGGTCTTCCGGACTTCCGGACTTTCGGACTTTCGGTCTTACGGACTATGCATTCTCCATTTTAAACAAACCTTCTCATTTTTACGTACGCCTGTTAGCTTGTTTTTCTTATTTTTGCCGCAACCGGAAAGTAAGTGCTTTTTGCAATAACTTGCCAAGCTCCGATAGTCTAACTCCGTCGCCTCCGTTCTTAACTCAGAATGACGCACTTTTGGATGAAGAAAAGCCGGAAGCGGTAACAGGTCAGTTCATTATTAAACTGGATATACATGGCAGACATTTTCGAAAGATTGATCAAGAATTACGGCCCCATCGGGCAGCACCGCGAAAGGGCGCACGGGTATTTTGCATTTCCCAAGCTGGAAGGCGAAATAGGCAGCCGCATGAAGTTTCGTGGCAAGGAAATGATAGTATGGAGCCTTAACAATTACCTGGGGCTGGCTAACCACCCTGCTGTAAGAAAAGTGGATGCCGATGCTTCGGCGGAATTTGGGCTAGCTTTGCCCATGGGCGCCAGGATGATGAGCGGTAACAGCAATAACCACGAGCAACTGGAACGCGAACTGGCTGAATTTGTTGGAAAAGAAGATGCCATTTTAATGAATTATGGCTACCAGGGGATTATGAGCGCCATTGACGCGCTTTGCGGCCGCCACGATGTAATAGTGTATGATGCCGAAAGCCACGCCTGTATTATTGACGGCTTGCGCCTGCACCCCGGCCACAGATACGTATATAAGCATAATGATATAGAAGATTTTGAAAAGCAAATGGAGCGCTCAGCAGCTTTGATTGAGAAGCAGGGCCATGGCGGCATTTTGGTTATTACCGAAGGCGTTTTTGGTATGGCGGGCGACCAGGGCAAGCTGAAAGAGATCATCGCGCTGAAAGATAAATTTGATTTTCGTTTGCTGGTGGATGATGCCCACGGTTTTGGTACGCTGGGTGAAAGGGGCGCCGGCGCAGGCGAAGCGCAGGGCTGCCAGGATGGGATTGACCTGTATTTTTCCACCTTTGCCAAATCAATGGCATCTATAGGCGCGTTTACCGCGGGCCCAAGAGTTATTATTGATTATATACGTTATAACATACGTTCGCAAATATTTGCCAAGAGCCTGCCCATGCCGATTGTAGTGGGTAACCTTAAAAGGCTGGATATGCTGCGTACCATGCCTGAACTGCGTAAAAAACTTTGGTATAATGCTTTAAAACTGCAGCATGGTTTAAAGGAACGTGGCTTTGATATTGGCAATACCAACACCATGGTTACCCCGGTTTATATGAAAGGTGGGGTTGAAGAAGCAACTGCCATGGTTATGGACTTGCGCGAGAATTACGGTATATTCTGTTCAATTGTGGTGTATCCTGTAATTCCAAAAGGGCATATCATTTACCGGTTAATACCTACCGCCTCGCATACCGATGAAGATATTGAACTTACCCTTACCGCCTTTAGCGAAACAAAAGCAAAGCTTGATGAGGGTGCTTACAAAGTAGAGCATATACCCGATATGGCAGAAGCGAGATAAGAGCGAGGCCGCATGCTTTAAGCTGTATGCTACACGCATAGGGCGTCACATAAATAAGGAAAGGTACACTCAATGTGTACCTTTCCTTATTTCTTAGATTAACGGTTGCCTGGGGTAGGATTGAATGTCCCTATATAATAAAAACCAACTGCTTGCACTTTAAAAAAATATTCTTTGTCGCCTCCCCCTTCTTCTTGTCTTTCGGCCTTCGTGACTTTCGGACTTCCCGTCTTTCCCGACTTCCGGACTCCTCTCTAAATATTAATAAACAATTTTCCATCCTTTGCACCTTTTGAAATAACGGCTTCGTCTTGCAACTGCATTACACTGCCTTTTGAGTTGTAGGTAAGCGTATAAACAACTTCTAATTGTTCTTTGCTGTCAACCACATTGTTTATCACAAGTTTTTGGGAAATAGCGTTTTCCAGTGAAGGGTATTCTTTCAGCAGTTTTGCATCGTATGATCTCTGCCAAACTATGCTGCGTTTGCTGCCCCTTGTTTTAACCACGCTTACCTGCAATTTTGCAGAAGCATCGTCGTACACTTTTGAAGTATAGTTGTTTGTTTTATATACGGCAAAGCTTATATTCTTGCTGACTGTTTTTTCAGGCATCATCATTTCTTTCAGTGGTTTACTCCAGGCTGCCAAAAGAACTGCTGCAACTATAACCGGTAACCATATTATCTTTTTCATAAACATCATTTGGCATGTATAAGGCAAACGGCATGTAAGTATGTGTTAATGGGATAATTTTTGGTGATGAAAGGTGATTATTGCTTATGAAAGGCAAAATAATTTGATGAATGGATTTTAATTTGTCTGCGAGATTTTGAAAAGATCATTAAAACTGTTCGCATTCGATACAATCGATGTTACATTTTGATACAGCGGACAGTTTTGGATGTAAGGTTACCAAACTGTGTCAGATTGGTGGAATGAAGGCGTTCCGAAAGGAAGCTTAATTCAGTCGTGATAAAGCCGGAGTAATAGAAGTAAACGCAACGAGCTTGCGACCTCCGATTCGTATATTCGTATTGATTCATATTTCGTAGAAGAAAAATTCCGCTTTGTTGGGTGTTTTCACCAACGAAGAGTATAAAGTATGGCTTGTAGCTATTATATCCTCACCATCCTGTAAATCCCCCTCCACAGGAGTCCATTGGACAAATCATGGTTCTGACAGATGAAAAACTATCGTGTCAAAAAATAATAGGCTATCACCATTATGCCTATTAACGCAAGTACCAGCGCATGTATCTTCCAGTTTTCTATTTCGGGTTTGTCTGCCGGTTCTTCAGTTTTTTCTTCCAGGGAGTTTACTTCTTCTTCCCCTATTTTTATAGTGTGCGACGCATTTTTTCTTATCACTCTTTCGGCATGTACATCGGGATAAAGAGATTGAAGGGTGTTTTCAGGTTTAAAGGAATAAGTACTGGAAAATTGTTTGGTTAATCTTCCAATGCCGGGAAAATCAACAAACCCATTCAGGGAGAATTGTTCTTTTAAATGGAAAAGGAATTCGTTGAATTTTTGAATAGCCTCCAGTTCATCAATGCTAAGGCCGGCGGCAATAAAACGGTAAAAATATTTATCAGCAATGGTTGCACCCTGGGTAAAACGAATAACAGGAAAAAAGGGATGTATCTTTTTATTTATAAAATCAATGCGCGATGGCACATGGTCTATCTTAAATAAACCAATGCCCGGAAGCTGTAGTTTTTTATGTAATACAAGATATTTATACAGGTATCCGTACATGCTGTTTTACCGTTTATTAAAACGAATATACAACTCCTAACAGAACATTAAAGCCTAAAACGGGGTATTGGTTCCAGCGTTCGTACCTGTTATTGAATATGTTGTTGAACTGCGCCCAAAAATCAAAGTTATGCACTATGTTAAATTCAAGGCCTGCGTTAAAGTCAAGCGCGGGGTCAAGCTTACCGGCCTGTAATTGTTTGGTGCGGTACTGTGCGCCATCCCAAAAGAACACATCGCTTTTTACGAGCACGCCTTTCATTACCTGCCAGCGGAGGGCGCCGTTTATTTCTAAGGGTAATAATCCCCATGGCTTTTGATTGTCAATAAGATTAGTGTACTGGTTAAAGCTCATGCCTGCAAGCAAAGAGAACTTCTCCTGCACAGTATAGCCAACTTCCCCATGAATACGGATGTCTTTCATTTGCGATTCATTCACCACGTCAAACGATTTGCCCGTAATGGTATCGTTTACAAACAAAGGCTGGTTGCTGAATTGCAGGTACGACACTTTTGCGTTATAGGTAAAATGGTCCCCCGCAGAACCTTTAAAACCGGCATATTGTTCAGTTATTCTTGTATTTAAAAATGAGCGCGGCTGGTTTAACCATGGGTTTATTTCTGCCAGCGATTCGTAGGTAGTTTTATTATAATACCCTATCCAGCCAGCCTGCAGGATAAATTTTTCATCCGTTATTTTTGCCTCGGCAGAAAAATTGGGGAGCATTTTGAATGCATTATTATCCCATGAAGGGATAAAGCCCGCGATGAGCTTAAAATTGGGCGTTTTAAATTGCACTGCCGGGGTTAAATAATATAGGTTGTTATTAACGGTACCACTATCGCTTTTATAACTGGTGATGTCTGCTGTTAACCCAAGATTAAATGCCAATATTTTCCCGAATGATTTTGACAGGGGGGCATCTATTATAAAATTATCTTCCTTGCCATTCCTGTTGTCATTGAAGAGGTTAAGAGACACGCTTGGTGAATAACTGATACCGGCATCGTTATCTTTTTTATTACGAATGCCAACTTTTCCGCCAAAAGTGGTGAACTGCTGGCGAAGCTGGTCATTGGTAAACTTTAGTGTATCGGGTTGAAAGCCGTATTGGTATTGTGTGCTGGTCTTTAAAAATAATTTGCCATTCCATTCATTATTATTACTGGAATCGCTGAAAATACCAAGGGCTTCGAGATTAAGCTTGCTGAAATTCTCAGAGAGCAGCGCGCCATTGGACGACGTGTACAGGCCATGAATATTTACAACACTGTTTACACCGTCGCCAAAGGAAAGCCCTGTTTGCAGGTAAGGCGTTGTATAATTGCCGTAGCCGGCCCTTATGTAATTTTTATTTTCCCAATGAATAACGGTATCAATATTTTCCGCAAGCGGTTTTAAAGCCGCAGATTGGTACATGAAAAATAGATTTTGCGCGGGAACGTTGTACGAAAGTGTTGGTAACACACTATCAGCCACCGGAGCCGCAGCACTGAAATTTATTTTGGAGGATGTTTTTAAGGATGGCTTAAATGCAGCAGTAACAACAACTGTGCGTGATGTTGTTGTGTCAGTAGTTTGAACAGGGGCCTGTATTTCAGTTTTATGAGCAGCGGGTTTCTTCACCTTTTTTTGCCTTTGTGAAAAAGCCATTCCTGTAACTGATAATAAGATAACTATAATAAATAATTTTTTCATGCTGCTTTGTTTTACTGTTGCTCTACTTTACTGTTTTGGGTTTTAGCTGCAACAACTATATCTAATTTAGCCTGCGCTTCTTTTTTAAGATCAGGATTGGAAGCGTTCTCCGTAACACTTTTCAAGGTGGCTTCCGCATTAAAATAGTCTTTCTCCTGGTAATACACATCCCCAAGTAATATATAAGCTTTGGTTATCCAGTAATCATAAGAACCTGCTTTATTTATTACCTCAAAAGAAGCCTTTTCAGCTTCGGGCAGTTTACCCTGTGCCAGTAAAATCTCCGCTATATGGTATCTTGCCTCAGCGGCATATTCCGACTTCCCTAATTCTACAACAGACTTATAAGCATTCGACGCTTCACCTGGTTGGTTATTCAATTGGTAATTTTTAGCTACCACCATATTGGCCATCATCCTGTCGTCCGTAGCCAATCCTTTTTGTTGCAAAAGGTCCTGTGCATTGGGCACTGCATCTGCCCATTGAGAAAGCTTGTACTGGCAGCGTAATAAGCCACGCATGCTTTCCAGCTTGTTTTCAGGCGCAGTAGCAAGGCCTTTTAACTGCAGGTAATATTGTTCGGCCTTGTTATAATCCTTCAATTCAAAATAGCATATACGGGCTGCGTTTAATACGCTTACCTCCGCATATTTATTGGGCGCTTTTTCGGCAACAGCAGCATAATATTGCAGGGCCTCAATATAGTCCTGTTTACTGTTTAATATTTCTGCGGCCTGGTAGTTTGCATCAATAGCATAATGGCCATCAGGAAATTTGGTTATATAATCAGTGAGCCCTTTTAAAGCAATATCAAATGAATGGTTGTTATAAGCCATGTTTGCGGACACATAAGTAAGTGAGTCTTCTTCAGAAAAACTTACTGTCTTGCCGCTCTGCCGCATGAACGCGACAAAATCTGCGGGATGCTGGTTCTCAATAAATATGCTGCGTACATAATCAACTGCCTGATCGCTCTCCGGTGAATTGGGATATGTCGCCACCAATTTTTTAAAATTATTAATAGCCTCATCATTGTTTTTCAGGTTATAATAGGCTACCCCTAATTTAAGATATGCCTGCGGGCTAAAAGCAGCTGCATTCTTATTTTTAAGGAGATTATTTAGAGGAGCTATGGCATTCTCATAATTTTCGTTTGCGAGGTAAGTGTTGGCAATTTCCATGTTGGCATCCGCATTAAGCGGTGAGGATGGAAAGCGTTGCGAAACAGATTGCAGCAGGCTTATCTTTTGAGGCACCTCACCAGATGCGCCGGCTATGATGGCTTTTTGGTATAAAGCATAATCTGCAGCAGGTAAATTAAGATTAATTACTGCGTCATACATCTGTAGCGCCCTGTTGTAATTCTTTTTCATAAAATAGCAATCGGCGCTGCGTATATAAGCGTCCTGTTGCAGGGGAGTGGATGAGGCGTTAATTGATCGTGTTATCTGCTCAAAATATCTTAAAGTATTGTCATAATCTTCCTCTCTTAATGCACTATAGCCTAAGGTATATTCGGCATTGGTAATATTTACTTCTCCGTAATTTACCGGAGCCCGCATGTAGTTGTTAAGGTAAAAAATAGCCGAATCGTATTGATTGTTGCGAAAAGCAATTTCCCCTTTCCAAAAATTGGCATAGGGCAGTTGCGTTTCGTTATTCGGAGTGATAAATATTTTTGTAAGCAGCTCGTCTGCCTGCACTATTTGCTGATCATTAATAAGCTCTGTGGCACGGCCATATAATATTTTGGGATAAACGCGTTTAACTGTTTCGCTTGGCGTGCCTAAGCTATCCATCATTTGCAAAGCCTCTTTATAGTTATTGGTATTTGCGAGTACGCTCACCAACAGGTCTTTGGCTTCGGCATTGTATTCTGACTTTGGATAGGCTGCGATAAACGCCTTTAATTCACTTAAGGCAACATCATTATATCCAAGCTCATAAGAAAGCTTGCCATAATTAAATTTTGAAACTTCCTTTTGCCTGGCATTGCTGCTATTCAATGCGCAGAATAAAAAGGCGCTCCGGGCGCTTGGTTTTTGGTCTAACTTCAGGTAGGCGTCAGCAAGCAGGTACATGCTGTTCTGTGCAAGAGAATCCTGTTTGCCGCCTAATTCTTTAAACCCGGTTGCGGCGTTTTTCCATTGTTTTGCCTGGTAATAGCAAAAAGACAATTCATAAAGATCTTCACGGCTAACTTTTTCTGTATGGCTTACATATTGCTCAAGATAAGGGAGCGCCTTTGCAAAATCCTTTTTCTCAAACCATATATGCCCTACCAATTGACGTAGCTGCAGGTCGTAATATTGGTTGCCTGTTTGTAAAGCCCTTTCGCCATATTCAAGTGCCTGGTCTTTTTGCCCCTGGAAATAGTATATTTCTGTTTCGTAATAAGGCACAATACTTTGGTAAGCTGGTTTATCCTCCACTATTTTAAAGGAAGCCAGCGCATCGTTGTATTTCTTATCATTCATCGAAATAAAACCGTAGTAGTAATTGGCGTCAATATAATTGGGGTCTGCGGGTATTTGCCTTACCGCGTCAAACAATTGTTTTGCATCGGCAAAACGCTGCATGGTAAAATAACAATAGCCCTGGTGAAATTTCATATTGGCTATCTCCCGGTTACTTAAATTTTCAATATTGGTCATCTCATAATAGGTAACTGCACCGGCAAAATCTTTTTTACGGTAATAGTATTCAGCCAGGTGATAACTCATCATTTCAATACGCGGGGCATGGTGCTCCAGGTATATAAAATCTTTAGCATCCTGTACAGCCGTTTCATCATTTAATTGCAAACCGCAAATAATGGAATAATATTTGGACTCAGTTTTGATGGTTACCGGAATGCTGCTGTTTGCCTTGTTTTCGGAATAAAGCGTTTTAAACAGGGGGTATGCCAGGCTGAATTGTTCTTTCAGGTAAAGTTCTTTGGCCAGTTTAAAATCGGCATCGGGGTCATCATTTTCTTTGGTAAACTGGGCTTTGGACACGTAGAACAGCAGGACTGAGGCAAATAGCAAACCGGCTTTCTTACAGGTAAATTTCATAATGCTGATTGAACGGAATAGTTTAGCAAATATTTCAAACCCTTTCTTAATAAAAAGTAAAATTACTTTAAATGTAATAAGTATGCATACGGTATAAACATTGTTGTGTTATTTGTGGATAAACATTTGTACCTGTTACATTTATACAAACGTTGCGTATGAAAAAGTTATTATCTATTCATTACAGTGAATGGGCTTTTAACCTAACGATGCTGGGCTTAAGGCTGGTATCCGGGCTGCTTATGCTGTTTTTGCACGGGCTTGACAAACTACAGAAATTTGATACGTTGCAGGGCAATTTTTATAGCTTTTTGGGTATGGGGCCAAAAACCTCGCTTGTACTGGCCATTTTTGCCGAGCTGTTTTGCAGCCTGTTTATTATATTGGGATTATTCACCCGTTTTGCAACAATACCCATTATTATAACCATGCTGGTAGCAATTTTTGGCCACAATGCGGGAAAGCCTTTGCTTGACAATGAAACCGGCTCATTATACATTACCGTTTTTTTTGCATTGCTGCTCTGCGGGCCGGGAAAAATAAGTATAGATGCAATGATAAGCGGGAGTTGAGGGTTTGAGAAGTTTGAATGTTTGAAAAAGTTTAAAAAGTTCGCAGGTTCCAGAAGTTCACGAGTTCACTTGTTCCAGAAGTTCACAAGTTTACCGGCTTCCAAGTTCGGAGGGTTGGAGGGGTTTTATTTTCATTATATTGCATTATGCTATAACCATAAACCCTGCCGATGAAAAAGAACGCGCTGGTACAATTGATAGTTATTTATGTTGGTATAATGGCTATTTATGCTGATATAAGCAATCTTGAGTTGGGGGTAACGTATTTATTTACAAGCTCCTTTCAAAAATACAGTAATGATTTTAATATCTTTCTTGCAGCAGAATATCTAGTCATTTTCATAGTAATTCTTTTAACCGGTTTTATTGTAATTTCAAAATCGGGAAACATAGCTAAATTTATTACCGAAAAGTCTGGGCTGGAAGACAGCCTTACTATTTTTAGTACTCCAAAACAACTTCTTTCAATATTGATAGTTGTGCTTGCACTTGGCCACCTACTTGATCATATTCCAACTTTTTTAAAAGACGTTTACCTATCATTTACAAGCCATGTGCCGCATAGAATTGGAAATGAGTTTGAAAACCCCCCACCTTCATGGATTATTGATTTATTTCATCTGTTACTCCCTTGCCTGATGATCATTTTTTGCCGCAACTTAACTGAGTACTTCTCAAAAAATATAATACTGGACGAAGAAGAAATGGTAGCAGTTCATGATACAGTGGATATCGAATCGATAGGAGAAGAAGGGGAGGAAGAATAAAAACGTTGGCTTATAATCGCTTTCTTTTTTAAAAATTATCTTTGTGTATAAGATTGTGAACACGAACTCCGGAACAAGTGAACCCGTGACTTCATGAACATTCAAACACTCAAACGTTCAAACATTTAAACTTCCCATGTACGAATCAACAACACAAATGCGTGTGCGCTATGCCGAAACAGACCAGATGAATGTGGTATATTACGGCAACTATGCCCAATATTTTGAAGTGGGCAGGGTGGAAAGCATACGCCAGTTGGGCTATACTTATAAAGACATGGAGGCTTCGGGCGTGATAATGCCTGTAGTTGAACTGCATGTAAAATACCTGCGTCCCGCCACGTATGATGACCTGCTTACCGTAAAAACACAGGTGCGTGAACTGCCTGTTGGGCACAGGATAGAATTTTACCAGGAGGTATTTAACGAGAAGGGAAAAATGCTTACTTCCGGTAAAGTAGTATTATACTTTCTTGAACTTGTATCGCGGCGTAAAACATCTATACCCGAAATATTAAGGCAGAGGCTGGAGCCGTATTTTGAGGGTAAGGTTTGAGAGTTTGAGTGATCAAGAAGTTCCAGAAGTTCACAAGTTCACGGATTCCAGAAGTTATGAAGAAGGTTTGAAAAGTTTGATTGTTCCATAAGTTCACGAGTTTATTAAGCTGTAAGTTTGCAGGTTTAAGTACAACCAGGTTTTGTTCTTCAATAAAAAATACAGATACTAAAAATTACTGCCCAATTAAGCGTAACGTTTATAATCTCTTCTCACGATCTTACCGGCAACTCAGCATCGGAATCTGTCATTCACACAGTTTGCCTTGGAAACCCTATGGCCGGGTTATAGTTTTATGCCTGCTTATTTGCCGCTCTCTTCCAGCTTATCTGATTATTTTTAAACTTTAAACCGGCATTGAAAGTATTATTATGAAAAAGTGCTTTTTATTTTGGATGGCTGCCATCCTTTTTTCTTTTGAGTCATTCTCTCAGAGCAGCGATATGCCTACTTTAGGAACCCTCAAGAAGCAGGTTGCCGAATTAAGCGATACAGCCCGTGTCAATTGCCTGAATATGATAGCTTACACTATCTCGATTACAGGAGCGCCGGGCCCATCAGGCTTTTTGATGCGGGCTGATTCGGAATACAGTTATGCTTCATGGGCTTATAATGAGGCAAAAAAAATAAATTATAAAAAAGGACTGATTGATGCATTGTTGGGAGAGGCAAGCAGTAAACGACTCAGGGCATTTGGACTAAGATGGGAAGGCAAAACAGATTCCCCCACGGTTATTGCACAGAAAGAATATTTATCAGAGGCCAGTGCACTTGCCGAAGAACTTAGTGACGATGATGAACTGGGTAAGGTTTTTCTGGCAATGGATGGCCTGAATAAGGACAACAGCAGCGACTTCTTGAAAAAATCGGCAGATTATTTTCATAAAGCAGGCGATGAACAAAAAGAAGGTGAAGTTTGTACATGGATTGCTGAAGGATACCTGTACAAGGGATTTTACGAAGATGCTTTTGAATACGGCCAGCGGGGATTGCTCCTTAACCGAAAAGCTGCCAGTGATGCCAAAACTAAAGAAGAGCAGGACTGGAGAAACTATCTTTACCAGCAATCTCTCGCTGACATTGCCACGCTCTACAAAGAAGCCGGAGATTATCAAAGTTCTTTACAATGCTTAAACGAAGCCAGCCAATTTGGGGTGGAGCGGAAAACCGGCTGGGATATGATTGGAGAGAAAGCAGAAATATTCCGGTTAACCGGTGCATACGATTCCGCTTTTTACTTTTTGAGAAAGCAGCTGAAAAATAACCCCGACGATAGATTTACAATGCGTGACATAGGCGCTACCTTTCTTATGGCAAAACAATACGACAGCGCTTTGGCAATATTTATGGAGGTATTGCCGGAGTTCCGTAAAATAGACAACGCAAATGGCCAGGTTTTAGTTCCCATTTTATATTATATCGGCAGTGCTTATGCAGGAAAAAAAGAATATAAAAAAGCGCTGAGTTACGCAACGGATGCCGTTACCAGTGCGTTAATAAGCGGAAGAAGGCCAGATATGATGAACGGATATGAACTGCTTTCAGGAGTCTATCATCAATTGGGAAATAACGACAGCGCCTATCATTATTTATTAAAATCTTCTCTTTTAAAAGACTCTATTCAAAACAGGCAATTCCTGTTCCGGCTGAATAGTTATAAAAAAGCTGCCGAGGACGTAAAAAAAGCAGCGCGGGTGTCTCTTTTAGACCGGGATAACAAATTAAAAACGGTACAAATTAAGCAGGAATCGCGGCAAAAAAATTTTCTTTTAGTTCTCCTGTCAGCACTGATGCTGACAGGATTTTTTGTTTACAGAAGTATTTATTTGAAACGTAAAAATGAAAAATTAAAACACGCGCAACTGGAAAATGAAATGAAACTGCAGCAAATGGAAAATGAAAAAAAACAAGCAGAATTTCATCAACAGGTTGCTGAACTTGAAATGCAGGCGCTGCGGGCTCAGATGAACCCGCATTTTATATTTAACTGCCTTAGTTCCATCAATCGTTTCATTTTGAAAAATGAAAGTAAAGCCGCTTCCGGATATCTAACACGGTTTTCGCGATTGATGCGGATGGTGCTGATCAATTCGCAAAAACAATTGATCACTCTTGAAGAAGAACTCGAAATGCTTCGCATTTATCTTGAAATGGAAAGATTGAGGTTTAAAGATTCATTTGATTACGGAATCACCTTATTGAATGAAATTAACAGCGAAACCGTATTTATTCCACCCCTGCTTCTCCAGCCATTCTGCGAAAATGCCATCTGGCATGGGTTGATGCATACAGAAGGCCATGGGCGGCTGGACATCGAACTGAGCATGAAAGAAAATATCTTACATTGTATCATCACAGATAATGGCATAGGAAGGGAAAAAGCTGCTGAAATGAGAAGCAAAACGGCAGAAAAAGAGAAGTCAATGGGATTGAAGATCACCACAGAAAGACTGGCGCTGCTTAACCGTCAAAAGGGCGTGGCGACATTTTTTGACATAGAAGATGTGATAAATGAAAATGGAATTGTTTGCGGAACAAAAGTTATTTTAAAAATCAGTTTGAAAGAAGCGGCAGAAGAAATCGTTTAGAAAAAAATAAACCATGATCAAAACGATCATTATAGATGATGAACCGTATTGTTGTGAAACAATAACCACTTTGCTTGAAGATTGCGATGATGTGGAAGTGGTGGCTGTTTGCTATAACGCCATTGATGCGCTTTCAGCTATCCGCCAGCATGCGCCCGACCTTGTTTTCCTGGATGTGGAAATGCCAAAGATGAATGGGTTTGAAATGCTGGAGCAATTGTCTTCCGTAAATTTCGAAATTATCTTTACCACCGGGTATGATCAGTATGCATTAAAAGCCATCCGTTTCAGCGCCATTGATTATTTGATGAAACCTGTTGATGAAGAAGAATTGAAGAATGCCTTGCAGAAAGTTATCCGTCGTTCGCAAAAACCGATAGCGAAGCAACTCGAGATTTTAATGCAAAAGATTCACCAACCTGCAAAGCCCGTTAATAAAATTGCCCTACCCACCATGGAAGGTTTTCAAATGATAAAGGTGGATGACATCATCAGTTGTGAATCCGACAGCAATTACACCAGCTTCCGTTTAAAGAACAATAAAAAGATGGTAGTATGCCGCAATTTGAAAGAAATGGAAGAATTACTGGAAGAACATTCTTTCGCACGTGTGCACCGTTGCTACCTTGTTAATCTAAATGAGGTGGAAAAATTCGTAAAAGGGGAAGGAGGCTACCTTATCATGAGCGATGGCTCCACTATTGATGTTTCAAGAAATAAAAAAGATGAATTACTCAAGAGGCTAATGCCTAATAAAGAATAAGTAATTACAGACTTGGCCTGCATAAGGCACGCGGCTCTTCAATTTCAACAGCTACATCATGCCTTATACACGAAAATGTTGAGACACTGTCAAAAAGCGTATAATGTTTTTTGACCCACCGGCCCTTCAAAATGAAGGGGGACCTTAATAATGCCCATAGCAAAAATTTTAAATTGTCACAAATTTACCTTTTCCATACGAGAGCGCAATTTTAAAAAGGAAGAACTTACTTCAACGCATCCAGCAAGGTGTACATTTTTTGCACAACAGCATCAACGCCGCCATCGTAATTATTGATGATAAGGGAAAAAGTATATTCGGTGCCATCAGAAGCAGTTTGATAGCCTGCAAATGCTTTTGCGCCGCCAATGGTGCCGCTCTTCATCTTCATGCCATTAAAAATGGGCAACGCATTGTAAAAACTGCTGAACCACGGTTTTGTTTTGGCACATTGCAATGCAGCTACTTCTGCGGTTGCGGTAACGCGGTTTTGAGGAGATAAACCGCTGCCGTCTATCATTTTTACACTGTTCTTTTCAATGCCGTTTTGCTGCCAGAATGTTCTGATAATATCAACCCCTTTGTCAGTAGAGCCAAAATCTGTTTTTTCATACGCAATTGTTTTTGCAAAGGCTTCTCCATAGAGGTTAATGCTTTTTTGAAGGAACCAGTAAATAAGGCTGTCAAGCGAAGGGGAATAATAGGTATATAACGATTGAGTGATAGCAGGAATTGATTTTTTATCGTTCGTAAATTTTGCACCAGGCACTATTTCGCCCGAAATGGTTATGCCCTTGTTCTTTAAATGATCCCCAAGCTCCAGCCCAAATTGTTCCGCCGGGTATGGAATTGAACCGGATATGGTAAACTTTTTTTCACCGGCAGGCACTGTTCCGTTTGCAAAGCCTGATACGCTGTAAGGCGCTGTATAAATATAAGCATTGTCACCGCTGCCCCCAGGGCCTGTTTTTATTTGATTATTCAGGTCATACACTGGCAGGTCGGGATTTGTGCCAATCACCTCTGTCTCATCCCCTTCCTTTGTTCCCGGTTTTAAATACAGGTCGTACTGATTTTCGTTCCAGTTAATGCCCCAGGTGCCTGCGCCGTAATAATTGCCAATATCTTCCCAAGGGTACCCGCCCGGCAGCGGTTGATAACTGAATTTGGTATCATTCAAAATAATATCTCCATTTATATGCCTGATGCCTGCTGCTTGTATAGCTGAAACAAATTGTTTTAAAATGGTGTCTCTTTTGGTGTGATCAAAACGCCAGCTTCCGAAAGAGGGGTCTCCATAACCCGTTATCAACAGGTTGCCGTTTAATAACCCGTTTTTTATATTTCCACTATATCCCAGGTCTGTTTTATAATGGTAGTCTTTACCCAGTATATCAAGCGTTGCAACACTGGTAAAAATTTTCTGTGTGCTGGCAGGGGCAAGGCCTGTTGAGCTATTCAGTTCATACACCACCTCATTTGTTTTACTGTTTATCACGTAAAAACCAACGATAGCGTGTTTCAATTGCTCATCACCCAATAATTGTTTTACTGCATCCTCAAGTTTTTTATGCACAACCTGGGCTTTTGCGGCACAGCACATAACAGGAAAAATAATAAGCAGGAATATCTTACGCATTGTATTTAATTAGCAAGGCGCTAAAGTAATAACATTACTGCATGCAATGCTGCATTAAACAGTGACGGTTACGGCTAACGGTTAAAATCGTACATTAAACCAAAGGAACTGCCAACAAGCTCAAATGTGCCTGAAGTAAATCTTTTATCAAACGGGGAGGAGTAAAACGAAAATGGCCTTACCTGTATATACATGCCAATACCCTTATAAACAAAAAACGAGCCTTCTAAATAAGGCTCGATGGTTAATACATAGGCTGTAGCATTTTGAGTATATAGCTTCTTGAACTGGTTAACGGTAGCAGCAGTCGGTTGTATATAAGTAGCATCAAATTCAACTTGTGCGCTGCTGTTTAATAATATATCTGAGCGCATATTTAAACCAGCGGTAAAGGCTCCGCCTATACCACGCTTTCTGCGGATAATAGAATAAGCAATAGTAACGGGCACCTGTAAATACTGATTGGTAAGCCGAACATAAGATATGGACGAAGTATCATGTGGAGGCGGAGAATCAAACAAAAACAGGTCAGTAAAAAAATCACCTAATGTATATTTATTCATACTGTAATGCCTCTCGCTGTATCCTAAGCCACCTTTTATCAACCACCTGCTCTTACCCGCCTGCATGGTTACCTGTAAACCGTAAGAGGAAACATCGCCTAACCGGGAAGTGTTGCGGCGTTTTTCAGGTACAAGGGTATCGTTATTTAGCTGCTCAAAAAAAAGGCCTGTGCCTCCATAGGCTTCCAGGCGTGGCGCTTTATTTTGTTCAAAAGCTGCAACGGATATTAATAATAAGCAAAGGGTTAAGAATAAATATTTCATATTTCATGGTAATGACCTGATCAAAATACATTTTGTTGCAAAAGAAACAAATAATTTTGCGGCGCATTACAATATATGGAAAAAGTTACGGTTTCTATTATTACGATTGGGGATGAATTACTGATAGGCCAGGTAATTGATACCAACAGCGCCTGGATGGCGCAGCAATTGAACAAGGCGGGGTTATGGGTACAACACCGTGTTGCGGTGGGTGATGTTGCAGACGATATTTGGAACGCCCTGGATGAAGAAGGCAAACGCTCTGATATTATACTAATAACGGGCGGCCTTGGCCCCACGGCAGATGATATAACAAAACCCTTGCTGTGTAAATATTTTGGTGGTACGATGATATTGGATGAGCCCACCCTGGCGCATGTAACGTATTTGTTTGAGCATGTTTTTAAACGCCCTATGCCTATGCTCGACCGCAACCGCAAACAGGCTGAGGTGCCGGATGTATGTACTGTTCTAAAGAACAGGGTGGGTACAGCGCCGGGCATGCTGTTTGAAAAGGAGGGTAAAATATTCATCAGCATGCCGGGGGTGCCGCATGAAATGAAGGGTATAATGCAGGATAGTGTTTTGCCGCTTTTGAAAGAGCGGTTCAAGCTGCCTTATATTGGCCACCGCACTTTAATAACCTTTGGAGTGGGTGAATCTATGCTGGCCGAGCAAATAAAAGATTGGGAGGAAGCACTGCCCCCTTTTCTAAAGCTCGCTTATTTGCCAAATTATGGTATGGTACGCCTGCGGCTAACTGCAAGCAGGGAAAAAGAAGCAACTGACAGAACATTAGATGAAGAATTTGCCAAACTAAAAGCCCTGGTGAAAGATGTGCTGGTAGTGGATGAAGACATTACTATGGAACAGTTGGTTGGAAGGCTTTTAAAAGAACACAATAAAACTCTGTCAACGGCTGAAAGTTGCACTGGTGGCTATATTGCGCACCTTATTACCGCTGTGCCGGGCGCTTCAAATTATTTTAGAGGGAGCGTGGTTAGCTATGATAACAGCATAAAAAAGAGCGTGTTAAAGGTAAAAGAAAATACTCTGCAATCAGTTGGTGCAGTTAGTGAAGAAACGGTTAAAGAAATGACTAAAGGCGTGCTTGAAGTGATGGGCACAGATTATGCGGTAGCCGTTTCGGGTATTATGGGGCCGGATGGCGGTACACCTGAAAAACCGGTAGGTACAGCTTGGATAGCTGTTGGAAATAATACAAAAATTGAGGCAAAAAAATTACATTTTCGCTTTGAAAGGGTAAAGAATATTGAATTAACCGCAATGAACGCCTTAAATATGCTCCGTTTATTTATGCTGGAAAATAGCTAATAAGGTTAATTGCAGCAGAAACTTTATTTTTGGCGTGTGAACGGTTGCTCCGGGCAGCGCTCGCTAATAATTGATGCTTCCCGGTACTAAAAATTTGAAATTGTAAATACAATGGCTATTGTTGACCTGGTAATGCCAAAATTGGGCGAAAGCATTATGGAAGCTACCGTATTGAAATGGTATAAAAAGCCAGGCGATGCGGTAAAACAAGACGAAACGGTGCTGGATATTGCTACTGATAAGGTTGACAGCGAAGTGCCGTCAACCGCGGCAGGCGTAATAACTAAATTGTTGTTTAAAGAAAACGATGTGGTTCCGGTTGGCGCTGTAATTGCCCATATTGAAACAAATAATCATTTTACCGCCGAAAAACAATTTACTCCACATGAGCACGTTGAAGCGGAATTTAGTGAGGAGGAGGTGCCTTATGTACCACAACCAACGGCATCAATACCCGCTCAAAGCCATGGTAACAGGTTTTATTCGCCATTGGTGCTTAACATAGCCAACAGCGAAGGTATAAGCATGACAGAGCTGGAAAAAATTGCCGGCACAGGTAATGAAGGCCGTGTAACAAAGAAAGATATTCTGCAATATTTGTCGGATAAAAAAGCAGGAGTAACGCCATCCCATCATGCACAAGTTTCATCCCATCATGCACAGGCTGCAACTAAGGAGCAGGTAACCGTATCACAACCCGAAATGCTGCCGGTAAGATCTGAAACGGAATATTCGGGCAATGTTGAGATCATTGAGATGGACAGGATGCGCAAGCTGATTGCCAAGCACATGGTGAACAGTAAGCAAACCAGCGCCCACGTAACATCTTTTGCTGAAGCCGATGTTACCAATATGGTTTTGTGGAGAGAGAAAGTGAAGAAAGAATTTGAAAAAAGAGAAAATAACAAAATAACATTCACGCCTTTATTTATTGATTGTTTGGTGCGCGTAATAAAACGCTTCCCGATGATAAACAGCTCGGTTGACGGTGAGCGTATTATTATTAAGAAAGATATTAATATAGGCATGGCAACTGCAATGCCTTCCGGTAACCTTATAGTACCCGTTATTCGCAATGCTGACTATCTTAACCTTGTTGGTTTAAGCAAACAGGTAAACACCCTTGCTGATAATGCACGCAACAACAGGTTAAGGCCCGATGATACACAGGGTGGTACTTTTACCTTAACCAATGTTGGTACATTTGGCAGCTTGATGGGTACGCCTATTATTAACCAGCCGCAGGTGGCTATAATGGCTGTAGGGGCAATTAAGAAAAGGCCTGTTGTTATTGAAACAGAGCAGGGCGATACCATTGGAATACGCCACATGATGTACCTATCCTTAAGTTACGACCACCGTATTATTGATGGCAGCCTGGGCGCATCATTCTTAACGGCTGTTGCAAAAGAGTTTGAACATTGGGATATGGAAAGAAGCTGGTGAACCCCTCCGCCCCTAAAGGGGGACTATTGATGGAGGAGATATGCCCTCCGCCCTAAAGGGGACTATGGAGGAGGAAATGTAAAATTTGGATGTATTTACGGATTGAAGATACTTGCAACCTATGATTATAAAAGTTATATTACAAAGCAAAATAAGTTTATAATCAACCTCATAGTCCCCTTTAGGCCCGCCCGATCCGGTACGGGCGGGGGCGGAGGGGCAAACCTTCTCAACAATGAAAAATTTATTCAACCAGGAAGCCGAACAGGAAATACTTAACCGTTTTAACACGCTTACCCCAGACTCCCGACGCCAATGGGGTAAAATGTATGTTGACCAAATGCTTGCCCATTGCAGTGTAACCCTGGAAGTAGCTACCGGGCAAAAGTCTCCCCCAAGGTTATTTATTGGAAAACTACTCGCTCCATTTTTTAAATCATCTGTTTTGAGTGACAAACCATTCAGTAAAAATGGGCCTACGGATAAAAGTTTTATTGTTACAGACCGGCGGGATTTTGACGCTGAAAAAACAAAGCTTACAGGCTTGATAAAACAATTCTCCGAAGGCGGAGCAGAGAAGTGTACTACTCACCCGCATTCTTTTCTTGGTAAATTGACTGCAGATGAATGGGGTTTAATAATGTATAAACATCTTGACCATCACTTGAAGCAGTTTTCGGCGTAGGCAGCTTAAGCAGGTTTGAATGTTTGAGGGTTTGAATGTTTGAATGTTTGAATGTTTGAATGTTTGAATGTTTGAATGTTTGAATGTTTGAATGTTTGAATGTTTGAAGAGTTCACGAGTTCAGAAGTTGCAAAGTTCGTGAATACAGGCGATGTTTTCGCATATTAGTGTTTTCTCTTTAATTTTAAGTATGCAAAAAAGATACCCGCACCAGTTATCATATGGGGCGAATAATCCTGTAATTGCGCTGAATGAGACGGAAGTTGCCAAGATATTTTCTGGCGACACAAGGAGCGATATAGGCGGTGAAGCTATTAAAATGAAATTTGCTAATGGCATAAACTCAGTTATTGTAAAATTTCTGAGGCTTGATTATGATGAGGTAAATGAATGGGACTTATTGATAATGGAAAGGCTTTATGCACTCGATTACCGCAGCCATGAAATTGAAAAAAGGGAATTATGGATGGATGTTTTTGAGGACGAAATGGAGGAATTACATGCCGCAGGTTTTGTGCACAGGGATATAAGAAGGCCTTCAAACATACCGGGGGAGCGGTTTGATAATGTACTGTTAACCTCAAACGGGTTACGCCTGATAGATGTGGGTATATCAGCCCTTCGCACACAGGTGGGAGATAAACTGTTTGATAAATATGTTGCTACCGAAGTAGAAGAGCTGAAAATATTTAAGCAATTTTTCCTGAACAGGTAGATGAGTAGTTTGAATGTTTGATAGTTTGAATGTTTGCGAAGTTCACAAGTTCCTGAAGTTTGAGAAGTTCTTCAGGCTATGTGCCTTTTCCCATGAGGGAGTAGGGGCAAAAGTGTTGTTTCACTTAAAGTTTCCTTAATACCAACAATCCCTTTCATCCATATTCTTAAAACCATAATTTTTTTTGTAATTTACTTACAAATGAACGGCTATGAACTCATTATCAGAAACATGGTTTGCAGACGGGTATATAGATTTTGAATTGAAGAAATATACACTCTTAGCCTACCTGCAGGAAGTAAATAAATATTTTAACCAGCACAAACTTTATCCGCAACTGGCAGACATTATTTTTCATTACAACAACTTACTGGCATTTAAAAAGAACAAGCAGTATTTGCAGGAACAGTTTCCCAAGAAATTTACGGGGATACAATTGCAAAAATTACAGGTATTGTATGAAAAAATGATTGAGGATGATGACCTGATGAAGGAACTGGAGGATATTATACAGTATGCATCAAAAATAATGGAAACAACCATTAATAACGGAACAGAAATATATGAATTGGTGGAAGATAAAATGACGATAGCCCCAGTGGGTTTAATTCCGCTGGATTTGAATGAAGGCTATTTTTTTCTAAGCACATCAATGGATAAAAACACTAAAGTATATCAATACCGGCTAAGCATCTTTGAAAAACATGATGAGAAATACCGCAGCATAAAAACAGAGTTTGTAGATACCTGGCACCGCAATATTGTAAACACCTATGAGAATATAAAATCAGAGCTTATACGCCACCGGGCCATGCTCCCTAACCCTGCGGTATATGCTATTGATATAGCGTTGGGTTTTCCTGTAGAAGAAACTTTATTGCCTATTGCCAAAAGGAGCCTGGTGAGGTATTTAAGTGTAGCGTAAAACACTCATGCCCCCGCCCTAAAGGGGAGATGGAGGAGAAAGCCCCTATCCCCTAAAGGGGGAAATGGAGATGGGGGATACAATGTATTAGCTACTTAATTTTTTGCCCGCCTAACCCGGGGCATAAAAAAAGGGCAGCTGTATAAACTGTCCTTTTGCAAATACTATTTTAAATTTAAAATGGCAGGTCATCCGCAACCTCGGTAATATCGGCAGGTGCTGCTGCCGCATGCGAAGGTGCATTATATGATTGTGCCGGTGCATGATAAGATTGTGATGCGCCATGATCGCCATTGCCGCCTTCGCCATTGTTTTTGTTACCGAGCAATTGCACATTGGATATCCGCAGGCTTAAAGCTGCCCCTTGCCTGCCGTCCTGGGTTTGATAGGTACGTACATCGGGGGTGCCCTCAACATAAACTTGTGATCCTTTTTTAAGGTATGGGGTAATGCCTGTTTTGTCCGTCCAGTAAGCGCATTCAACCCAAATGGTCCTGTCTTTTTGATTGCCCATGCTGTCACGGAATTTCTCCGTATGCGCAACGCTAAAATTTATAACATTTTTTCCGTTTACTGAATTTACCACGCAGTCTTTTCCCAAGTTACCAATTACTTGTAGTTTGATCATATGACAATTTTTAATCGTTAGGAAACAAAGCAATATAATAAAAAATTTAATGATGATATAATATTTCCCAAACGAGGTTACAGAATTGAATGACAAAAAATTTGAATGTGTGAGCGTTTAATTGTGCCGCAAGTTCATGGGTTTAAGGTTTGAAAGTTTGGTTGTTTAGCGTTTGAAAGTTTACTACTGCTTCACATTCTCTTTCACTATCCCTTATAGGTGTAATACGAATTTGCCTGGGCCAAGCAAGTGATCACAAGGTCGTTTACACAAACGTGTGGAGGTAATGTTGCGCAATAATATACCGTATCGGCAATATCTCCCGGCTGCAGAGGTTCAAAGCCATCATAAACAGCTTTTGCTTTAGCCTTATCTCCTTTAAAGCGTACCAGCGAAAACTCCGTTTCAGCCTCGCCCGGATGAATGGCTGTTACTTTTATTTTATGCGGCAGCAGGTCAATGCGCTGCGCTTTGCTTATTGCATCTACCGCAAACTTTGAGGCGCAATAAACATTTCCGTTTGTATATACCTCTTTTCCGGCCGTTGAGCCAATGTTTATAATATGGCCTCTTCCCTTCGCAATAAAATAAGGCAATACCGCTTTCGACATATATAAAAGCCCTTTTACATTGGTGTCAATCATCGTGTCCCAATCATCTATACTGGCATCCTCAAAACTGTCCCTCCCTGCAGCAAGCCCGGCATTATTCACGAGTATGTCAATGTTTTGCCATTCTGCGGTAATGGCTTGTACCTGGTTAAAAACATCTTCCCTTTTTTGCACATCAAAATGCAGGGGCAGTATTTTTACAGGATATTTGGCGGCTAAGTTTTCTGCCAGTTCGTCAAGCCTTTCTTTTCTTCTGCCGGTAATAATACAATTCCAGCCCTGCGAGGCGAATTTTTCTGCAATGGCTTTTCCAAAGCCGGAGGTAGCGCCTGTTACCAGGATAATATTGTTCATTGTGCGAAAATATAGAAAGAGGCTCAAATTGGGTGCAATGGCTAACTATGATCATTTCATCTTACACTTATACACCAATGACAACGTTTTTGTAAGAATATTACTGTCTGAACCAGGATTCCCGCATTTGGCGGGACAGGTTGGGTGGATTTATAGCCTGCCCGACTGTGTCGTTCAGGCGGGGATTATGAGGATTGAAGATTTATGCTAGTGCCAGACGCTTTATCGTGTAAAACATATAGCTTAAAAACCCGCACTAATTCCCTTCTTTTTCGGTTTGGACTTTGAACTTTTTTTTGGTGCTTTCTTTTTTCGCTCTGTTAGGGCAATAAAAAAGAGAGTGAGCCCTTAGTTCACAAAATTTCACACATGAAGGGTGTTTTTTTAACACGAATAGGGCGAATAGAACAAAGCACATTCCTTACCAGGCATTCAAATCTTCCTTCGCCAATCAACTTTCCCTCACCACCATCTTTACACTTTTACGCCAATGTCAGCGTTTTTGTAAAGCTGGTTCCGTGATAAAGACAGAAAACTGATAGGCCAAAACCAAACCGTACACAACCGTACAAATAATAATATTTTTTTTATTTCCAGATTTCTGCGGCAGGCATCATAAAGTAAACAGCTTTGCTGTAAGCTGCACCCAAACGTTTATGCCCATAGTTTCTTTTTTGATCAAACGATTTGGACACAATTTACTAAATTATTTAGTAAATACCAAATAATTTTATGCCCGAAATAAAATATTTTTTGAGTAAAGGGGGAGGACTAAAGATTAAGCGAGTGCGGCATTTGTTCTCACGCGCTGTAGCGCTAAACTCTGCCGAAAGTAAAAAATTGAACTCACTCTATAGAGAATAAAGCTCAAATATTTATTTGGCAATGGCTGCACTTGCCGCTTAAGATAAGATCGCGCTGAATGGCTACAAAGCCTTTGGGCAATTTTACATTGGGTATCACTACATCGTCAAGGCAATATGTTTTACCGCATACTGAGCAAATGAAATGAGCATGATTATCAAAATGCCGCCCTTCGCTGCACTCGTCTTTGCAAATAGCATACAACGTGGTATTTTCTAAAGATGGTATTGAATGAATGATGCCTTTATCTAAAAAAGCCTGCAACGTTCTGTAAATGGTTACCCGGTCAAAATTTTTGCCGGACAACCTTTCAAGATCGCCAGGTGACAGCGCCCCGTCAGATTCCATGAAATATTCAAGAATTTTAACGCGGGTATCAGTAACGCTTAAATTATTATTCTTTAACAGATCAGAAACTGATGCAACCATACAAACTAACTGTTTAGAGCAAAAAGACTAAATCGCTCAAAATTACGAATTCATCCCAGTAATTCCCGAAAAATGAAGTTAAACAGTATCTGCATTGATCACCCTGCTGCATCAGGCATGACGCTATAACATGTTAAATTTGCAGACATTAAATAATCCTGTATTAAGAATGTTTGACAGGTGGATTTTACCAAAAGAGCTTTCCAGTATGACAGCGCTTTCGTTAGTTACCTGCACAAAAAGCCTGATCATATTAAGCAGGGAAGCTGTAACAAGATCTGTTTTATTAAGAATGATCACATCAGCATATTCCATCTGCAGCGTTAAAATATCTGTTATGCTTGCCTGCCCGGAGTTCAATTGCTTTGGGTTTCCTGCTATAGCATCAATGCCTGAGTAATCCCTGATAAAATTAAAACTATCGATCACTGTTACCATTGTGTCAAGCCTGTATGATTCGCCGGCATCAAATGCATTGCATTTATCTTTATGCAGCATAATTTTCAGTAAAGCTAACGGGTTACTTATGCCTGCATTTTCAATTAGCAAATAATCTATATTTTGTTCTGCTAATTTTTTCATTTCCTTCAGTATATCGTCACCGGAGGCACAATAAACAAATACTATATTATCATCGCCTGCATTTTGTGGTTGCTGGTTAACAATGAAGCCTCCCCCCACCTGTATCACAGCTATTTTCCAGCTTCGTATATTTTCACATACATGATTTAATAAAACGGTTTTTCCGGCATTTGCATAACCGCTCACTATTGTTACGGGTATGTTGTTTTCAGATAGAGGTATTCCCATTTACTGTATTGTTTATACTAACTAATTACAGGTTGGTGCACAGTGGTCGCAATAACCGCTGATGAGCAGGTTGCTGCTTGTTTTTGTAAAACCTTCCGGTAAATGGATAATGGTATCATGAGCCGGCAAAGGACTGATGCTGCCGCACGACATGCATTTAAAATAAGTATGTTCATGTTGATCCTGTACCTGTTTTTTGTCACTACCTGCCCCCGCATCACTGAACATGTAATACGATATTTTTTCAATGTCAACCAGCTTATTTAAAAATCCATTATCGCACAGCATGCATAATACTCTGTAAACAGTTGTACGGTCAAATTCATTATTTACTGCACGCAATATAGCGGCAAGGCTTATCCATTTACCTGCGTTGTATATTATAGCCGTTATCCTTACCCTGGCATCTGTAACATTAATGGCATTTTTTTTAAATAATTGAACAATATGCCGGGTTACCATATCATTCCTCATAACAATAATTTTAAATAAATGATTTCATTATGAATGATGTTTTGAAAAATCGAGAGGCACTTTAATTCTTAGGCTTATATTTCTTCCCAAGTCATCAATAAAATAGCGAAACCTGTTTAAATAATCCCTGTACGCCACATTTGTAAGATTGGTTACAGACACACTAACATCAAAATAATTGTTTGCCCATGGAATAGAGCAACCAGCATCTGCAGCCCATAGAACATAGCCTGGCGGCGGGCTTACATAATCGCTTTTTGGCGGTACCCTTGTTTGCTTAGGCACAGCAAGGTTATTAATGCCTATATAAAAATCTTTTATTTTACCCCAACCTTTAAGTTGATATTTAAGCGTATTATCAAAACGGTCTGCAGGAATATTTATCAGCCAGTCGTTAATGGTAAGGTTGCGGGCGCGTACAATAGAGGTTTTAGATATGAGCGAGAAATGTTTTAGAAAGCTATAGGTAAAATTAAAATCAATGCCTTTAAATAAGGCGTTTACCTGCGTATAGGTGTATGTAGGAAAAGTGCCCTGTATCGTTTCAACCGGCACACTATCAGGCTTTAAATAAATATAGTGGTTAAAATAATTTACATAAACGCCTATTTCCGCTTCAAAATTATTGGTATTGTATTTTACTGATGCGCTGGTATTGTACGCTTTTTCAAGGGTAAGAGAAGTATCGCCATGTTCAAACGAAGCAGCGCTTTGGTGAATACCGTTAGCAAATAACTCAATTACCTGGGGAGGCCGCCATGCAGTACCAAAATTAACTACTCCCGAAAAATGATCATTCATGCGGTAACTTGCGCCTGCATTAACTGTGGAATTATGCCAGTTATAAGTAGGCTTCTTTTCTACCAATGTTGTAGGGTCTAATGTAAAAGCCCTTAACCACCTGTAATCGTACCGAAAGCCACCTTCAAATATCCATTTGCTTACTTCATATTTTTCAACTATAAAAGCGCCCCCGCCATAGTCTATAAAATTGGGTATAAGTTCAGAGTAGCCGGTACCCTGCTGTGAATTGCCGTGGGTAATAAAATTCAATCCTATACTCCCTACTATTTTTTTGTTTATTGCCGGGTGCTGCCATGTTAGATCGGCGGTATTTGTGACGAGGTTAAAATAAAGATCAGGCGGATTTAAGCGTGCTATAGAATCATTGAATGACACATCTGCATCGTATTCCTTTCGTATATCTCTTTGGTATGCATAAGTAGCTGTCAGTTTTCCCATGCCATTTTTCAGGTCAACAAACCAATTTGCCTTAAGCAGTGTATGATTTACCATTTGATATGGGCGCCCAAAACTGTAAGAGAAATCTGATTTAACAGCGGGTTCACTTCTTTTGAAAGCATCATACAGATCCTGCAGTGTACCGATATGTGATGC
>Ga0206915_1016_pt1 | contig 52853 bp, 39 predicted proteins | sample Alteio_BWOrgHeat_70_FD_152945 | JGI IMG/M metagenome (GOLD analysis project Ga0206915, IMG submission 152945) | Enriched cells from forest soil in Barre Woods Harvard Forest LTER site, Petersham, Massachusetts, United States -... | ecosystem: Environmental > Terrestrial > Soil > Temperate forest >...
CTGCCTGCGGCGCAGACCTGCTGGCGTTGCAAACAGCCGGGGAATTGGGTATCGACAGGACAATTGTATTGCCGTTTGATCACAATAAATTCCGTTTTGTATCAGTAATTGACAGGCCGGGGAACTGGGGGCCATTGTTTGATAAAATATATGAAGAAGTAAAGGCTGTTAATAATGTAGTAGCGCTTGATGCCAAAACTGAAGATGACGACGCGGCATATCAGTTTGCTAACCTGGAAATATTCAGGCAGGCAATATTGTTGCGCGAAAGGAGTGGAATTGAAGTTTCTACATTATTAATTTGGGATGGCAAACCTAAAGATGAGAATGATGCAACACTGCATTTTGGCGATGAGGCCAGGACCAGGGGAATTGCAGTGGATGAAATTCTCACCCTTCCGTAAAGTATGAATTTGATGATCAACGACGGGCAATTATTCCATTCCCAGGTCTTTTTTTTGCTTTTTTGTTAACGGCTCTATTTTGCCATCTTTGAAGAAGGCTTCTATAGTATCATTTTTCTGCCTAAGGGTTTGAGATTGGTCATCACCTAACATTTCCCTGTTCCATACCAAAGCATTACCATTCGTTTCGCAGGTGAGAAAACTGGTTTGTTCATCGTTTTGTAAAACAACGATCGAGTGTATCGTTTTTGTATGGCCACCTATCAAATCAGCTTCATGCGTTGGCATGTTTACCCCGTCAAACCCCCAGACGCTGATCTTACCCTTCCATGACCCGATGACCACTTCATTGGTGTTTATAAATGCAATACTGCTTACCGCATCGTCGTTTGAAATACTTGATGGCAGTTTACTTGTATCATAATTGTCCCAGAAAGTTACAATGCCACCCCATGAACCGAGTACTATGTAGTTTCTATCGGGCGAAAAAGCAACGGACATAATGGCCCCAACAAACCCACCGCTAAATGATCTCAACACCTTTCCGCTTAAATTCCATAACGTTCCTGAACCACCCGGGCCGCCGGTAAGTATTTGAGTACCATCTGGGGAAAATGCAGCACATATTATTTGGGGCTGGTTAAAAACAAAAAGCCTCTTGCCCGTTTTATTATATAGCGATAAAATACCCTCGTCTTTTTCTGAACGGATAAGGATTGAGTCTTCACCGGAGGAAAAAAGGGATGTGGTAATTCTAAAAGAGTCGGGATTTTTTATTTTATTAATGAGATTGCCATTGATACCCCAAAGATCAACTTCCCCATTAGTTGAACCTGTTAGCAGGGTTTGACCATCTTTTGAAACATCAACCGCGCGCAACTGCCCGTGCTGTGTGAATTTTTTGATGAACTTACCATTTGTGTCGTAAATACTATCCGTACCGTCGGGGGAGCCGGTGATGATCAATTTCCCGTCCTTTGAAATGGATATAAATGTATGAGCATCCGCCTGAACCAAATTTTTGTAAAAAATATTATTACTTAATATCTTATACCCGGTGGCTACTATTAGCGAGTCGGGCCTGATGTTTATCGCTTCCCTTGCAAGGCCCAGGGCAATATTGGGATTCTTCGTTACGGTATCAAGGGCAATGGTAACTAAGCGAAAGGCAACTGCCTGCCTTTTTGCCTCCTTTTCATTTTTTATAGCGAGAACAGCCACTGACAAAGAAACGACCAAACCGAAAGCTATTATTCCCGCAATCAACCTGTTCTTGCGAATTTTTAATTTTTGTGTTGCTAATTCCTGTTGATGCTTTTGCTCATGCAACTGTTGCTCCTGCTCTTCCTTAATTCTATTTGCCTCCTGCTCTTCTTCGTGAAGCTTTGCCTGTTTCCAGGCATTTTCGCTTTGGCTCAAATACAGCAGGCTTGTATCAAAATCTTTGTTGTATCGCAGTGCCCATGCCTGCTGCGGTTTAAATGTATCGCGCCATTTAACCGCCATCTCCAGTTCAGTACCCGTGAGATAATTTTTTTCATTCGCCTGGTAAAGATCTGCGGATTCAACCAGCCTTAAATATTGTTTTACCGATTCATTTTCTTCATCAACCCATTTGCTTAATGAGTTCCATTGCCTTATTAAACTTTCGTGTGAAATATCAATTACATTGTTATCATCGTTGCTTGCTTTGGTTATTACGAGGAAATTTCGCTTATCGGAGATAAATCTATTAATAACCTCCATAAGTTTTTCCTTGCCCGCACCTGTAATAGCTTCAAGTTCGCTTAACCTGGCCGGCCGCCTTATCTTCCTGCCATTGTCATCAATGGATGTAAGGGATTGAAATACTTTTTTTGTAATAGTCAACTCATCTTCGGTCATCCCTTCCAGCGCCTCTTCGGCGTGTTTTGACAAAGCCGTCTCCACGCCCCCGATGCTCTTATAGCTTTCAAGATCAAGGATATTTTTCCCGGCTTTTGCCTGGTAATCCCAGGTTCTCATTAATGCGTGCTGCAAAAGAGGCAATTCATCATTGGTCTGTTGCAGATCGTTTAAAAGGCGGGAAGTTAAAGAAGGCTCAATCTTGCCGCCATATAATTTAACCGGGCCTTCAATTACATTTTTTAGTTGCACACGGTTAAGCCGCGGAACCAGGTACTGGCTTTCATTCATGGCTTCAGGCAGGCCATAAAAACGGGAGCAGTCGCCAATAAAATCAGAACGCATGGTTATGCAGGTATAAACCGGCAAACCCGTTTGTTGTGAAAGTTGCAAAAGGACGTTTACAAAATCTATTGCATCGTCTTTCTGCACGTTTACATTTTCATCAGCTGAAAAGCGGAACAGTTCTTCAAACTGGTCAACCAGCAAAAAAAAGTTCGTGCTGTTTTGCTCCCACAAGGGTTTTATAAGATCAATAACTACATCACTTCCTTCGTCTGTAATTTGGCTTGCCAGTTTGGCGGCCTTGATGTCTATATCATTTTCGCCGGGTTGCAAATTTTCAATCAAAGAATGAGAGAGGCTGTACAGTGCATTCTCACCTGGTTTCATCGTCACGATCAGCCATTTATCACGCTCACCCACCAGGTAACCTGCCTGCAGTGCAGGAATAAGCCCGGCTCTTATTAAAGAAGATTTTCCGCTGCCCGAGCTGCCCACCACCGCCACAAAATGGTGGTTGTGTAAACGTTGCAGCAATTCCAGGGTTTGTGCCTGCCTGCCAAAAAATAAAAGGCTTTCATCATTTTCGAAAGGGCGAAGGCCCACAAAGGGGTTTGGAAAATTCTGGCTGCTCAAGCGGCACCTCCCTTTAGTTGCTTTACCAATTGGTCCATGGCGGGGTACCCGGACTGGCCACCGTTACTGTCATCAATAAAATGCACTTTAAAAAAGCGCTGTTTTATTTCAATTTCACCGGGGCTTTTGAGCGGAGGCGCCATGTAAATAAAAAAATCGTTTATGGGGCAATTGTTATTAATAATGAATTGCAGGGCGGCATTGGCACGGGCCTGTATCCAGTCTTTACTTACATCACCATAAAAAAATATCAGCTTATTTGCCTGTTGCATACGGCTGCCGAGTATATCAATGTTCTTAGAAGGGTCATCTTCTTCCGGGCTGTAAATGGAAAGTATATCATTTTCAGCAAGCTTCTTGTAAAGGTTCAATGCCCGGGCTTTGTCCTTATAGTGCATATCTAAAAATACGGTCACGGGTTCGTCTTCCGTTTTTACTGCAGGCTGCCGTTGCGATTTTAGCTGTTCTGTGTGTTCATCTATTTGCTGGCCGAGGTCGGCTTTATTGCCACGGATATAATCATCACAATCAGAAACCTGTGTTTTTTCTTCCAACCCCTGGAGAAAAAGCTTATAAGGATATTCATCAATATCTGCAAAATCGAACCCTGTTGGAATCCAAATAAGCCTGGCCTTTGCAAACTGCAACGCAAGCTCAGTTTGCCTTTGAGGGTAGGAAATACCAGGTACCCCATCAATTTCCCTGCCTGCAAACTGGTCAAGCAAATGAACGGAGAGGTCAGCCTTTTCAATCGCCTGTTTTACTGCGTTATCATGTTCTGTGGATGCAAAAGGCGGAGGTATATCTGTTATTATATTATACTCTTTTTTTTGCAGGTCGGTAATTATTTTTTTGCGCAGGCCACGCAGGCTGTCTGATGTTTCACCAAAGAATATGGTAAACCTGCCGTCAGCATTGCCGGAAGTATCGTTTGATGCAATAACCGGCGTAGGCTGCTCTTTGGGAAAACTATCAAAGGCTTTTACTATTGACTTTACAAGGTCTTGTACATTCTTTGTAAAGGCCGGGTCTGTGGGATCAAGAAAATAATTCTTGTCATCGTAGAATGCAAACCCTGTGCTTCCGGCCAACTCGTCGGGCCATCCTTTATAATCGAAACTGCTTAAAAATATTTTGATGATACGGGACTGGTAACCCACCCGCGGGTTATTCTTTACCTCGTTATAAAAAAGATCGAGTTCTTTTTTACAATAGGGGTGGCTTTCGTTTAAGTACGACGGAGAAACCAAACAAAGCATCATTGCTGATCCCTTTAAACCATCTTCTATAGATGCATCAAAGTAGTCGCTGCCGTCAAGCCGTTTGCTATCCCACCAAATTTTCACTGCATTTGAATTACCTATTTCATAACTTAAGTAATAGTTTAAGGTCTCATAAAATTTTTGCACCCAGCAAATACCTTTTATTGGGTCTGGTGCATTATCAGAATGTGAGTAGCTGATAAAAATATCATAATCGTACCCGGGTATATATGACATAAAAAGCAGTTATTAAAAATACAATTTAAGATAATTATTTTAAAAGTAACCAGGCCACCGGGTACACGTTGCCTTATTGAATTTTAAAACATAACGGGAAATGGCTGTCATTCATTTGTGTTTCTCCAGCTTTTACACCTAAATCGTATAATACAAAACGGTTATCGGCATGGCTCATTTCTTCAAGGTATTTTGCTTCGGCCAAAGTATATGGATTGTTCATCACTTTAGTTAATTCATCCGGCGTCAGCCACATGTTGTAGCGCAGGTACGATATTAACCCATCATTGTTAGTGCCCGTTGCAAGCAGATCACCATGCATATCGCCAATTTCACCATCTATCGTCCATGGAATGGGTGATTTGGAAATCCATTGCAGCACAATTTGGTTAAGCCAACTGGCATCCTGCATTAGCATGTCAGGTATCTGGCCTGCCCACTGCGCGCCTATACTGCTTGTAACATCGGTGGGCAGGCGGTCCATTTTACCAAGGCCGGTACCAACCGATACAATAAGCAAATTTTCGGCGCCGGTCTTCCAATGAAAAGGGAAACCACTTAATGTAGCTACCATTAATAATTGCAGTGCCGGGTTATTGGCCATACTCATACCGCCATCAACAAATGCAGCTTCTTTCAGGCCGCCGCCTACATCTATTACCTGTGGTATAAAATAGGTGGGCGCCGCGGCGCTTGCCCTAACTGCCTTCCATAATAATATATCTTTATTGGAACCGTATTGGCCTGCAAAATATTTTCCGCCGGGATGATTAATGAGTGGCCAGGTACTGTTGGTATCGGCACGTTTTGCCACAATACATAAGCCGGTTTTAATTTTATCGTCTCCCAGGGTAATATCGCCAAACAGTTTTTGTAATTCTGTTTCAATAGGTTTTGCATCATAATGGGCCTTGTCGAATAAATACAATGGGCCTACATCCCACCAGCTATGTTTTTTGCCAAATATTTTGCCGCCCAAGTCAAAATATTTTTCTTTAATATCAGCTACTTTCATACCTATTGCCAGGCAGGCTGCAATGATAGAACCCGTACTGGTGCCTCCTATCAAATCAAAATAATCGCTTAAGGTAAAGCCTGCATCGTTACCATTTTGCTCAAGCAGTATATCTTCCATTCTTTGCAAATATCCCAGCGTTAATGCGCCGCGGATACCGCCGCCATCCAATGCCAGTATGCGCTTAGGGCCGGGTGCATATAAATGATCATGCAGTGTCATATTACCAGGTTTAGAAGGTTATGAAATTTTACACGGGGTAAGATAATTCATTATCGTGTTTTGTCATATTATTTGCCGTATATAAGTTTACAACAATTTTTATTTCACCTCTCCGTCAACAAAATACATGTCAATTAATCCTTTATTCTTGGCGGGTTGCTTACCCCGGAAAGTACAAATGAATTTGTCTTTCACCAGGTTGTAGGTATATTCAGAAATATTTATCCTGTTGGTGTCGCTGTTTTGTTCCATCCGCGCAGCGGTATTCACTGTGTCGCCCCATATATCATAAGCAAATTTTTTGTTGCCAACTACACCGGCTACCAGCGGCCCTGAGTTAATGCCAATGCGTATATCAAAATAATTGGGGCTGCTGCCGTTAGAGCCCTCTTGTACAGATTTCATAAATTCTATTATTTCCATGGCCGCCCTTACTACATTTTCCGCGTTATGATCCTGCGGGTTTGGCAACCCGCTTACACACAGGTATGCATCGCCTATTGTTTTAATTTTTTCAAGATGGTGTTTTGAAATTATTTCATCAAATTTTTTAAAACAGGTATCAATTAACAGTACAAGTTCTTCTGCCGGTAATTTTTCACTTTGTACAGTAAAGTCTTTAAAGTCAGTGAACATAACGGTTGTCATTTCATAACTTCTTGGCCTTGTACGGCCTGTTCGTTTCAATTCATCTGCAATCTCTTCGGGCAGGATATTCAGCAGCAGGTCATCAGATTTTTGTTTCTCTATTTGTAACTCATTTGTTCTTTGCCTGACCTTATTTTCAAGATCAGTATAAAACAACGCGTTCTCAATGGAAATTGCTATCTGGCCGGTAAGCAATTTTAATAATGCAAGCCTTTTTTCAGTAAAAGCGCCCGCAATAAGGTCATTAGATAAATATATGATGCCCTGCAATTTGCCCTGGTTTAACAAGGGAACACACAGGATAGATTTTGAACGATGTGTTTTAATATAATCATCGTTGGCAAACAGATCGCTGTGTGTTGCGTTATCAAGCATTACCACCTCTTTTGTGAGGTAAACATAGTTTACAACAGATTCGGCCAAAACGCCGCAATGGTTTACAGGAATGGATTGCAGGGTCTTGATCTCCTCCCTGCCGCTCACAATTTCCGCTTCTATATACCTTTCATCATTCTTCTCCATAATTACAAAACCTGACTGTGCACCGGCACTTTCCAGGGTTATTTGCATTAATTTTTTCAACAACTTCGACAACACAATTTCACCCGATAAAGCTAATGAAGCCTTAATAACAGTTGTAAGGTCAAGGTCTTCTGCAAGTTGTTTTTGAGGATGGCTTATTATTTCATTTTCAAGATCATATTTCGATGAACTTTCCAACAAAGGGTATCTTTCCAGCATCTGTTTTAATTTGGCGCCTGCACCCCAGCGGAGATAAGTTTTATAAGAATTTTGCAGGTAAAACCTTGCTAAGACTTCCTGCTTTGTATTAAGAAAAAATTTAGCAGCTCTTTCCCAGCAAATAGCCAGGTCGTGCACCATATTGTTCTCACTTGCTGCTTTAAGGGCTTCATCATAAAGTATTTTTGCCTGGTCGTGATCACCGGTTATTTGATTGTATTCTGCTTCGAGAAGAAATCTTTTGTAAGTATAGTTCTCAGGGCTTAATTTTTCGAATTTCTTCATCAGGTAAATATCCTTTCTCAGTATATTAAGGTCTCTTTTTTTAACAGAGCCTTCTGTGCCATTAAACAACCCTGATATAGCGAGTGCCCGGTAAAAATAATATAAGGGATAAATGGCCGACCCTCTTACGCTTTCATGGAAACGGCCTGCTGTTTCTGCATGTTTATATGCTTCATCGGAAAGATTAAATACGAGCGCGAGAAAAAGCTTTTGAAAATAGAGGTTTTGAAAATAAACTTTATTGTTTTCTGAAATATCGTTAAGGCTTATTTCTGTTTCATTAAAAATGTCCCCGGTTAATACTTCCGGGTGCGCTGTTTCATTTATAAGATTATAAATTGATTGCCTGAAAATGCGCAGGCGTTTTATTGTAAGATTTTGCCTGAATTTTTCAATTTGTGTATCAAGCATTTCTGTTCTTTTCGCAAGATCGTTTAGCGGAAAGCCCATTATAAATAGCTGGTAAGCCATGTTATGGGCGGCATACGAGCCCCATTCGGTATCGCCTGATTCGAGTGAACTTTTAAATGCTTTTTCAAGATCGTCTATCGTTTCATGAAGAGGTTTGCGCCAGTGGGTAAGAAATACATTATTGGTCGTCATTATTGACGCATTCAACTCGTCTGCTTTTAATTTTTTTGCAAGGTTTAAAGCTATTTGGCCATACGTTATGCCATTATCTGTTTCGCCCATGTAAGCGCTTAAAATAAAACCATATGCGGCAAAACTGTAAGGCGATTTGCGGGAAAGGCCATGTTTTACCGTAAGGCGTACCATTTTAAAGATCAACAGTGGTACCAGTTGGGGAGCCGCAAAATAAGCGGCGGATGATATGTCTGACAAAATGCGCATCACTGCATTTTTTTCGTTGTCATCCATTTCAGGCAGGTTGGTAAAATAATCAATGGTTTTTTTTCGCAGTGCCCATTTTGTTTGCAGCAGCCCTATCAAAGTAGCTGCCTTACCCGGTTTGGCAGAAAATTTAATCCCCATCTTATTTAATATAACCAGGCCAAGCGATATTGCATCAAGCAATTTTGTTTGTGCAATTAATTTCTTTATACTTACCTCGTACCCTTTTGTTGAATCCAATAAGCTCCTGCTATACTGCATTATATTATTAACCCATGCATCCACCTTATCGTATTCACCGCAGAAATATGCTGCTTCTGCTGCCTCTCCTGTTAATTGTAAAATAAAATCGTACTGCGTTTGCCAATAGGTTTCATTGGTTAACTGCAGGCTTTTTTCAAAGTATTGCAGGGCCTGCGGGTAGGCTGCCGATATAACAGCCTTGCGGGCTGCCATTAAATTAAGGTTAGCGAGGTATAATTTTGTGTCTTCGTTATCAACAAGGCCAACAGCAATATTCCATTGGTTAACAATATCAAATATTTTATCGGGCAATTCATTTTCTGTTGTAGTGCCCGATAATGCCTTTGCAATTGACAGGTGAATATTCTTTTTTTCGGCCTCCTCAATTAACGTATAAATTGCCTGCTGAATACGGTCGTGCGCAAATTTATACTGATTGCCTGCCAGTATGATCAGCCCGTCAGACAAGGGTTGTTGCAAAAATTTGGTTACCAGTTTTTCGTTTTGCTGATTAATAAGCGACAAAGTCCTTCTATCGAACCGGTTGCCTATACATGCTGCTATTTTTAAGAGGCCAACAGTTTCTGGAGGAAGCTTTTGAACAAGCGACGTCATCAGGTCAACAACATTTCCTGAAACATTCATTTGCAGGATCATCTCTTTATTCCATAGCCATATTTGTTTATCAAAATCAAAATGAAGCAGCTTTTCTTCGTAAACCGATTTTAAAAACTGGTGCACATAAAAAGGGTTGCCCTTTGTTTTGTTGTAAACTATTTCCGCCAGCAGGTTTGCATTATTCTGCCTTGTATGCAAAAGATCCTCGGTTAAATTAAGCACATCTTTATATGAAAGGTCTTCAAGGGCAATTTCGTCATGATGAACGCCATCCTGGTTTAGCTCAGCAAGCATTTTTGCAAGAGGATGATCGTTATTTATTTCATTATTGCGGTATGAACCTATTATCATTACATATTTCAGGTCCCTGTCGCTCATTATCACCTTTAAAAGGTTTAGTGAAGATGCATCAGCCCATTGAAGGTCATCTATAAAAATAACCAGCGGTTGTTTTTTTCGGGCCGCGGCTTTTATAAAATTCAATAAGGTATAATTAAACCTGTTCTGTGCTTCATTTCCCTTTAGGTCAGCTACTTCATCCTGTTTGCCTATCAGTGATTCGATGCCGGGCACCAGCTCGGTAAGCACTATTCCCGTGTTGCCAATGGCTTCCTTTATTCTTTTTTTCCATTGAAATTGCAAGGACTGCTCCTGGGTTAATATATGATTAGCGAGTTCAGAAAAAGCCTGCACAAAGGCAGAGTAGGGGGTATCTAACCTTATTTGATCAAACTTGCCTTTCACAAAAAGGCCATTCTTACCCGTTATTGGTTTTTGTACTTCGGCTATGAGCGCTGATTTGCCGGAGCCGGAATAACCCGAAACCAGCAGCAATTTTTTTTCACCCGCAGCACATTCTTCGAAAACACTGAATAATGTTTTGACCTCATTTTCCCGGCCATATAATTTTTGCTGGGTAAAATATTTGCCGGAAAAATCATTGCCTCCCAGTGCAAAAGGCTCAACCTCTTCATTTTGCTGCAGGGAATTAATACAAATTTCAAGATCGTAATATACCCCTAATGCAGATTGGTAACGGTCTTCAGCATTTTTTGCCAATAGTTTCATGATTATATCTGAAACTATTTTAGGTAATTCTTTGTTTAACAAACAAGGCTCAACAGGTGTTTTGGCAATATGGCCATATAATAATTCAATAGCATCGTTGCTGTCAAAAGGAGTGCTTCCGGTAAATATCTCGTAAAATACAATGCCTAGAGAATAAAGGTCAGCACGTGAATCAATAGTTTTATTAATGCGCCCGGTTTGTTCAGGTGCTATATATCTTAGAGATTCAAGCTTTGGGGCCTTTGTTGTACCGGGTTCAATGCTTATACTATTTGACTGGCAGGCATTGCCAAAATCAACAAAGTATATCTTATTGGTTCCTTTTTCAACAAGAATATTGGATGGATTGATCTGGCCATGAAAAATATTTTCCTTTTCAATTTCCGAAAGCGCTGCAGCAATTTCAGCAACAAGGTTTATCTGGTAGGCTAATGTGCCCCGTTTTCCTGACAGCAGTTTTTTTAAATCTGTTCCTTCTATAAACTCAAGAGCGATTGCATGGTGATTTTCAATACTGGTTTTTTGAAATGCCTTTCTTATGGAACTAGCAGAAGGGGCTGAGCAAAGCTCATATTCATTATCAAGCTGGGCAACTACTTCAGCAGCCGGGAACTCGTCATTTAATATTTTAAGGCAATAAGGTTTACTGAATTCATTTTTTTTAGCAATTATTATTAATGAATCAGCACCATAATGAATAACATTACGATGATCAATATTTTTAATCATTTGCCTTCAGGGATATTTAAGATATATTTTTGTAAGATAGGAGATTTTTTTCTAAAATACCGTATATTGGCAATTGTTTTAAATTAAAGACTTGGTATTTACTATTCACAATTAATTAGCTGCTTGTTGTGTTCTCTAAAATAACTTTTTAGTTTAACCCATATTATAACAAACCAGGGTTCTTAAAAATGCTGCTACCATCATGATTCATCAAAACCCCTTAACGCTTATAACGCCGGTAAAAACTACCATGCGTGATAAACTCACAGATATTTTGCAAAAAATAAGGTTAGATATTGAAAAGGGTTTATGTAGCGATTTTGAGAAGCCGGGAACCATTCATTATTGCAGGTTAGTAATATTGGAAGCAAGCTACAACGATGATAAAAATGATAGTTCAAAACCGATAAATTTAGTTTTTTCAACAGACTATGATGGTAATGAAGACGAGCACCTGGCAGCATTATCAAGTGTTTCAGCAAGCCTTATTGATAAATTATATGAGTGCTGCGAAGGCTACCCTTTAGAAAAAGACAGGACGCCTGAAAGCAGAAAAAAATACCTGGGGCAATGGCGCGTAAAAGCTGCTTCCTTTTTTGCGGGGGCGCCGGGGCGAAGCTTAAAACAGGTACAGCAGGAAAGCGCCCTTAGGAATTATATATGGGAATTTTTAAAAGAAGGGAGCTGGAAAAATAAAACCGCAGTTGAAGTTCATAAAGCTATTCGTCAAAATGTTTATGCAAAGCCCGGGTTTGAATGGGCCAAACAACAGGTGCCCGTACCAAAACTAAAATGGATGAATTTTGTATTACTGGGATTGATTTTATTGCTATTGTTGCCTATTACAATATTGCTATTGCTTTTTGTAGTTGGATGGATTTTGGTACTTCACTTTTTTTATGAAAAGAAAGACACCCCCTTGGGCCTTACTCCCAGCCAAATAGATGAAAACCATGTAAAAGAACTTGAAGAATACGAGGATATACATAATCAAAACCAATTTACACAAATCATAACAATGAAGCCTGGCAAGGTTAGGCTGTTAACGGTAAATGCTTTGATGCTTTACGCAAAATTCAGGGTACATAATGAGTTTGTTTATGGTAAGCTTATGGGCATACCCACTATACATTTTGCCCGCTGGCTGCTGATTGATAATAACAAACGAATGTTATTCTTCAGCAATTTTGATGGTAGCTGGCAACAATACCTGGGCGATTTTATTGATAAATCAGGATGGGGCTTAACGGCCATTTTTGGCAATACAGAAAACTTTCCAAAGGCGCGGTATCTCTTCTGGGGCGGCGCTTATGATGAGGAGCATTTTCTTGCATGGAGCCGGTACTATCAAATCCCTACCCAGGTTTGGTATTGTGCTTACCCGCTACTATCTATAAAAAACATTAATAACAACACCTACATAAGGCATGAATTGCTGAAAGACCTTAATGAAGAACAGGCCCAGCAATTTTTACAAAGATTCTAAAACACATTTGTATGGAACCCTTAGAGTTACAGGATATACAAGGTTACGTTGTGAGGGGATATAAGCACATGATGTATTCCCGTTATCTGTTGTTGAACATTACAGATGCCACTGCTGCTAAGCAATTCATTCATGATAAAATTGACAGCATTACTGAGGTAACCGAGCATCAAAAAACCAACTGTTTAAATATAGCGTTTACATCGCCGGGGCTAAAAGCTTTGGGGTTAAGTGAGAGCAACCGGCAAAATTTTACCCGCGAATTCAGGGAAGGTATGACGACACGGCACAGGCAAAGATTGCTTGGTGATTTTGATGGCAGCGCCCCGGAAAACTGGCGCTGGGGCGGCCCAAACAACGAGGAAGTACATATTTTGCTGATGATATTTGGTGCAGATAAAATTGCAGCGCTTGATTATTATAATATATTACAACAACAATTTACTACTAAAGGGTTGAAAGAAATTTTACAATTAGACGGGCAAACATTGCCCGGCAACAAAGAACATTTTGGCTTTAGAGATGGTATTTCGCAACCCACCATAAAAGGCAGCGGAAGAACAGGCCCTGCCAATGATTACATAAATGCCGGCGAATTTTTAATGGGCTACCGAAATGAATACGATGTTTATCCTGATACGCCCATACTTTCCGACGAACAGGGTAATATTAACCTGCTGCCTGAAGATGCCGCAGGGTCAGGCCGTAAAGACCTCGGGCGTAACGGAACTTATATGGTGTTAAGGCAATTACAGCAGGATGTAAAAGCATACTGGACATTTATTAATGAGAAAACAAAGAATGCAGACGGCACGCTAAACGTTAGGGAAAGCGCTAAACTGGCTGCCAAAATGATGGGCCGCTGGCCAAGCGGCGCGCCTGTTGTAAAATGGCCGGATGAAGACCCTGTTATAACATACCCTAATGAAGACCCCGCAAAGTTTATTGACGATAACGATTTTACTTATAATGACACTGATAAGGATGGTTTAAAATGCCCTTTTGGCTCGCACCTGCGAAGAACAAACCCAAGAGATAGCTTTGAAGACAATGACGCCAAAGAATCCTTTAAACTTACCAACCGCCATCGCATAATACGCCGTGCAAGGCTTTATGGCGAACCGTACGCCGGCTCGCCAACTGACTTTGAACCTAACGGAGAAGTGGGCTTAATATTTACGTGCTTTAACGCAGATATATCCAGGCAATTTGAATTCATTCAGTACACATGGGCAAATTATCCAAAATTCAAGCAGTTGTATAATGACCCTGATCCAATTATTGGTGTAAGAGAAAACCCTGAACCCGGCACACAACAGGTGTTTACTATTCCATCAAAGCCTGTAAATACTTATATAACAGGCTTGCAAAGATTTGTATCGGTAAAAGGAGGAGCGTATTTCTTTTTCCCGTCCATTACAACTATCAGGTATTTGACTACCCTTTAGGCTTTAAAAGCTTTTGCAATGGTGAGGGTATCCATATAAACCTGTGCCTTGGTTACTTTGCCATCGGCGAGTGTAAATGCATACACCCAGTCGGTTGTGTAACATTTTCCTGTAGGTATTACCTCTGCCTCGTTACAACCAAGCACTGTTACAACATTGTCGTTGGTGCAGAAAGTATTTGGGGTAAAAGTTTTCATGTGAAGCGACTTTGAAATAATGCCTAACATTTGCCCAATTCCGGCAAGCCCGGTAAATGTTCCTGCGTAAGGAATATCGGCATCGCCCGGCTCAGTCCAGGAAATATCAGGGCTTAGTAAAGACATAAATGCCGGTATATTGCCTGAGCCAAAATAAGTAAATAACTGTTGAACGATCTGCAGATTTGTTGATGTTTCCATCTTAGTTAAAGTTTTAGCGGGTTTAAAAAATTATTGTATTACAAGGTGAGTTTTAGCCAATAATGTGGTGCTGCTTTTAATACGGCCAAACAAAATATGACAAAAAAATGAAAAACTATTTTTTAATAAAAATATGCCTTCACGAGTTCACCTGTATTTATTAAAAAGGCTTTCTGGAATTGGGTAAATGCTATCGTTTTAAGACAATAATGGTTTACCTGGCCATAGATATTTTTTTTCAGTAGGGGGTGTAACATACAATGACTAAGCTTATTTAGCAGCCTGTAAATCTAAAAAACAAAACCTGCCATGTTGCCGGCAGGTTTGCTTAAACAGTTAATTAGTCCCAGTTCATTAACTGTTATTTTTTCACTTAAAGCTTGTTGCTTTTGGGGGTATTTATATTAGTTAATTCTGCAAACCCCGCTAAAAAACTTTTGCCAAAAACCTGTAAAAGCTGTGTTTTAACTCGAGAAATATTTTTTCAGTCATTTGCACGCGTTCTCTTAAGAAATGCTGTGCATCCGTTATATCTAAATTATTTAAATGGCTAAATTTTTTTAGTTCAGCTGTTAGATATTCTTTTTGTTTTTGAATATCATGCCTTAGTATTTGAAGGTTTTCTTTTTGCACGATAAATTGATCTTGAAAATGTTCAACGCTTGCTAATACGGATTTACCGGTGTTTTTGTGTGCAACTTCCTGCAGCCTTTCTTTTAGTATATCCAGGTCGCCCAGGTAAAATTCAAGGGACATGGTCCATTCATTTAATTCGATGCTGTAAAATTCTTCAATTGACATATTGGATATTTGTTGGTGTTATTGTATGTTATTTATTCGTGTATTGCAAGCACCGGGGTATTTGGATGAAGCGCTATTTGCCTGGACTTGCTTTTGTGTATTAAAGATTCCCAAAAACTGTGTTTCCTCGAGATCACCAGGATCAAGTCTTCATGATGCTGTTCTGTGTAATCATTAATAGCTTCCTCAATATTATTGTTTATAATAAAATGGATCTCAGGGTCAAATTCTTTAAGGCGTTTTTTTAAGATGCCTGCTGCTGCCATATTCTTTAATTGTTCTTCCTTGCTGCTGCTAATATGGATAATGTCAAGTGAAGCATCAAAGAGTTCTGCCATGACCCTGAGTATTTCAACCGGAATTTCATATATATCTTTCAGATCCGAAGCAAGGCCAATTCGCCTGATATGCCTGTAAATCGCATTTTGCGGAACTATTAAAACAGGGAAATGCAGGTTTTTTAATATCGTAAAAGTATTACTTCCAAAAAAGAAACGCTCGGCTACGTTAACTCTTTCAGTTCCTATAATGACAATAAAAGGCTTATTAAGGCTGCAAGCAGATTCAATTTCCCTTTCCATAGTACCATATACCACTTTTGTTGAAATGGTTATTTCGTCCTCTGTTCTCAGCAATAATTCTTTTTTTAATTTTGCGAGTTCTTCTTCCGCGCCTTGCAGCATTCCTTCATATTCATATTCTGTTAAAGGCACCTCAAATGAAACAGGCATTTGTATAATATGCAACAATACAAGCTCCGCATTTACAGATAACGCCATATCTGCGGCGTAATTTACTGCGTGAATGGAGTTGTGTGAGAAATTGGTGGGCGCTATTATAGATTTCATATACTTTATTATAGGCTTTAAAAATGTTTTATACTTATCAAAAGTAGATAAGGCCTAAAACAACGGGAATGATATGTGTTAGGGAAAAGAATGATTTTTCTCAGTAATTGTACAAAGAGCAGCGTTTTACACATCACCGCCGCAACTGCCTTTTATCTATATAGGCATAAAATAATCTTTTTGCTACTTCTGCCATCCATATATAGCATGCCACTATAATAAGAACCGCTGCGTAAAAACTAAAAGGTAAAGGCACAAAATTAAATACGCGCGCAAAAGGTGAAAAAGGCAATGCAAGAGTAGCCAGTACTATTAAAATAGTGGTCAGCAACAGGTACTTGCCCGGTTTACTGCGCAAAAACATTTTTCTTGTTCTTATAACCAGTACAATAAGTGTGGCTGATACTACAGATTCAACAAACCAGCCGGTTTGAAACTCGCTTTCTTTTGCTTTAAGTATGCCAAGTAAAACACCAAATGTAATGTAATCAAAAACAGAGCTTAATATGCCAAACACCAGCATAAATTTCCTTATAAAAGATATATCCCACTTGCGGGGAAGGTTTATTAACCCTTCATCAACATTGTCTGTTGAAATGGTCATTTCCGGAAAGTCGGTCAGGAGATTGGTAAGTAAAATTTGTTTGGGCAGGAGGGGGAGAAAAGATAAAAAAGCCGACGCACCTGCCATGCTGAACATATTACCAAAATTGGCGCTGGTAGCCATAAAAATGTACTTGAGTGTGTTTGCAAAAGTTATCCTCCCTTCTTTAACGCCATTGATCAATACTTCCAGGTCGTTATTAAGCAATACAATATCAGCGGCCTCTTTTGCAACATCAACTGCTGTGGCTACTGATATGCCAATGTCGGCAGTATGCAAGGCCGTGGCATCGTTTATACCATCACCCATATAACCTACTACATTATTGTTTTTCCTTAAGGCGAGAATGATGCGCTCCTTCTGGTTGGGCTCAATTTCAGCAAAAACATCAGTGCTTCCCGCTTTTTGTACAAGAGCCGCATCGCTCATTTTACGCAGGTCATCGCCGGTAAGTATAACAGGGGTTTTAATGCCAATAGATTCACTTACCTGTTTTGCCACAAGGGCGTTATCGCCTGTTATCATTTTTAAGGTTATGCCCATTGCCCGGAGTTCTGTAATGGTATTTTGTATGCCGGGTTTTGGGGGATCGTACAGGGTAATAAAACCCCTGAAAGCCATTTCCTTTTCATCCTCTTTAGTAATAGTATTTTTATCCTTAATTGTTTTAGTTGCAATCCCCAATGTTCTAAAGCCCAGGGCGCTGAACTCTTTGTATTTTTCTTCAATAATATTAACTGCATCAGCTATGGGGGTGACCTTGCCGTCTGCCACTTCCATTTGCGAACATATCTCCAAAATATTTTTCAATGCCCCTTTACAAACCATTATTTGATTATTACCGTCAGTTGCTAAAATGCTTAAACGTTTGCGTATAAAGTCGTAAGGAATTTCATTAACGGGGATGTATGTTTTTACATCATTTGTGTTTACTTCGTTAATAGCTTCATCAATAGGGTTTCTAAATCCCTTTTGGCAGTTTGCATTAACCCCTGCATAAAATAATGGCAGCTTACTTTCTTTTCCTTCGGCGTCATAACTGCCCTGTACTTTTACTTTTCCAAGCGTTATTGTTCCTGTTTTATCAGAGCATAAAATATTCATGCTGCCGAAATTTTCTATGGCGCTTAATTTTTTTACAATTACCTGTACATTCGCCATTTTCCTTGCGCCTTTTGCGAGATTTATGCTTATGATGGCGGGCAGCAATTGTGGCGTTAACCCTACAGCTATTGCCAGTGCGAAAAGAAATGAATCTAAAACGGGTTTTTGTAATAACAGGTTAATGCCTAAAATTATCACTACTAATATCAGTGTTATTTCCATAAGCATGTAACCAAAATGTCTTATCCCTTTTTCAAAATCTGTTTCCGGCTGGCTGATCTTTAGCCTTTTTGAAATGGCTCCAAACTCTGTACTCAGCCCGGTATTCACTATAATAATTTGGGCCGTTCCGCTTATTATATGCGATCCCATAAAAACCGAATTGCTTCGCTGGCCTAATGTTGCATCCTGTTTAACAATACCTGCTTTTTTTTCGGCCGGAAAAGTTTCGCCCGTAAAAGCCGCCTCATCAGCAAACAATTCATTTGATTCAAGTATTAGCCCATCACCGGGCACAACATCACCTGCATGAAGCACAATAATATCGCCCGGTACAATTTCATCTACAGCAATCTCTGTTTCTTTGTTATCCCGCAGTACAGTTGCGGTTAGCTTAACCATTTCAAGCAGTTTGTTAACAGCGCCTGATGCGCCTTTTTCCTGCCAAAAGCCAAGCATACTGCTTATAAATATGATAGTGAAAATAATGTATGCATCGGTTTTATCATTTAAATAAAAAGATACAACAGCGGCCGCAAGCAGGATAAGCGTAAGCGGGCTTTTAAACTGCCCCAGGAATAATAATAACCCGTTGTATGAAGTGCTTTTTTTAAAGCTGTTGCTTCCATAAATTTTCCGTCTTTTTTCTGCTTCTTCAGTACTTAGCCCCGTTTTTGCGGCCTGTAATTCCGCAAATATTTTTTCAGTTGGGTATGCCCAAAAAAATGTTTTTATATTGTTTTCTGCATTGGGTTCAGTATTCCGATCTTTCATGTAATGAGATAATATATTAAAAATAATAATTGGATACAATTTACATAAACAAAACAGGTATTCATATTTTTTATTACGAGTAAGCAAACATGTGGCGGGTAAATGACTTTTGTCATGTTTTATATTAGAGCAATAAACAATTTTTGCCTGTTAGGGATGATCGATGCTGGAAAAATTTACATGATAATTGTCAATTTCCCCTTTGAGCAATATCATTCTTCACAAGCAGATCATTAAATAATTTCACATAAAATAAAAACAGTATGTTCGGACAATTAACTGATGTTGAAATAGAAGAAACATTAAAAGAGCATGTAGTAGGCCGCTTAGGCTGTCACGCAAATAACATTACTTATATAGTACCTATAAGCTTTGCGTATGATGGAAAATATATTTACGGCCATACTGATGAGGGTATGAAAATTAAACTGATGCGCCAAAACCCATCGGTTTGTTTCGAAGTTGATTCCCTGGCTAATATGGCTAACTGGAAAAGTGTTATTTGTCAGGGGGTATTTGAAGAATTAGCCAATGAAGAAGAAAGGAATAAAGCGTTGGGAATATTGCTAGGCCGGTCATTACCGTTTATTGCAAGTAAAACAGTGCAGCTATCTCCCCATTGGCCATTTCCTCCTTCCGATTACGATCATATTAAAGGAATAGTCTATCGTATTTTAATAAAAGAAAAAACAGGAAGGTTTGAAAAAGAAGATAAACCCTGGTATTATGCAAGCTAATGTAACGATCATTTTAACTTGCCTGTTACCCACGCAGCTTGTTTATAACTTTATACTGCCTTACTAAATACATTTTTGCTTTCCATGCTTTTTGCAGAATGTTCAAATACATCAAAAGCATGGCAAATGTTACGGATAAAGTGCTTACCGATATTAGTTACCTTCAACCTGTTACCATCAATAGTTACCAGGCCATCCTTTTCCAGTTCGAGGAGGCTTGGCAGGATAAACTCCATTAGTAGTTCATCATGTTTAGGCTGCAAAATTGTTTGCCCCTTACAGGCAATGTCAAGAATATATTGCTTAATATCTCCGTCGGTATTATTTGGAAAATACCCTTTAGTAACCGCCAGTTTATTATTATTAATGCTGCGGTAGTAATTTTCCAGCTCTTTATGATTTTGGGCATAAGCGCCATCAAAATCGCTTATTGCAGATACGCCTAACCCGCATAATATTTTTGTGTGGGTAATGGTGTACCCCATAAAATTTCTGTGCAGGTTATTTTTTTGCCATTCTTTATAAAGGTCATCATGCGGCAGGGCAAAATGATCCATCCCAATATCAGTATATCCTGCAGAGGCCAGGAGTGTTTTGCCCAGCATGTATAGCTGCATTTTTAAACCTGCACCCGGAAGATCAGATTCATCAAACAATCGTTGGGACCTTTGTTTCCACGGTACATGGGCATAACTATAAAAAGCGATCCTGTCAGGTTTTAATTGAATTATCTCCTTAATCGTTTTTTCCATGCTTTTCAATGTTTGAAAAGGCAACCCATATATAAGGTCAAAGTTTACTGATCTGTACCCGGCGGCTCTCGCATTTTCAGTTGCCGCCCGCACGTTGGACAAGGGTTGTATGCGGTTGATGGCACGCTGTACTACCGGGTCGTTATCCTGTACGCCATGACTCACCCTGGTAAAACCAAGGTTAAATAATGTTTGTAAATGCTGCTTCGTGGTATTATTAGGATGGCCTTCGAAGCTAAACTCCTTTTGTGGGTGAACAACAGCATTATTTAATAACCCATTCATTAGCTTTTGCAGATTGGCAGGGGAGAAGAATGTAGGGGTACCGCCGCCTAAATGCAATTCGCGGATCACGGGCATTTCATTAAGCAGCCCGCAATATAATTGCCATTCCTTTAAAACCAGGTCAATATATTCTTCTTCAACATTATGATTGGTGGTAATTTTTTTATTGCAACCGCAATAAGTGCATAAGCTTTCGCAAAAAGGCAAATGTATATACAGGCTCATACCCGTTTGATTGTTGAAGAGCCGTGATTTATTTTTAATAACTTCTTTCCATTTTTCTTCATGAATTTCGTCGAATGAATACCAGAATGGTACCGCAGGGTAGCTTGTATATCTCGGCACCGGTTTATTATACTTTTCAAGTAATACCTGTATCTCTTTCATATAATCAAACCTAAGCCTGGTTGGTCTTTATATTATTGAAACACATCATGTTTATGGATGATTTTACTCAACTATATATCAAGTCATAACTTTTAATGACTAAGATCAGGTTTAATGTGTTATAAAGTCAGTTAGTTTGTTTACAGGTTGAAATACTTTTGATCTATACAAGTAAGGCGTTAGTTATTATTATGAAAATTGAAATTGAATATAACAGGAAAATAGAAGACGTGCAGAGCGATTTTAATAATGCTTTCCAATACCTGCGTATTGAATTTTTGCAAATCAACTACGAATTGTACAAACAACAGGGTGTGCAGGCCAATAAATTTGTGAAACCTGGTTTTACCATGGGCGATTTAAACAAAAACATTACTGATTGTTTTATAGAAATACCAAATGCCCTTACAGTATATGAGCTTGAAAAAACATTTATGAATAAACTGGGATTGAAGGTTCGTGTATTGCGCAAAAGCGGTAATATATGGATGGAAACAAATATGACCGGAAACTGGACATTAAGCCAGCAAAACGAACACGGCAGGGAAATTTCTAATTCACGTGCCAGCTAACCTAGTACAATAAGTTTTGGAGTTTTTCCGAATTTGTTATTCTTATTTTGCCCTCCACTGTTTCAATTAATTTTTCAGCTTTAAAATCACTAAGCGTTCTTATCAGCGATTCTGTTGCTGTACCTACGTATTGGGCAATATCCTCCCTTGAAATGTTTATCTGTTTATGGGTAATATCATCTTTGCTAAACTTTGCATAAATATCAAGCAGGGCTTTGGCTACCCGTTTACGCAGCGATCCATACGCAAGCTGCATAAGCCTTTCTTCCTTATCCTGCACATTTTGCGCGATCAATTTTATAAAGGTGCCGGCGATATTCATGTCGTTATACAATATTTCCAGGAACTCATCCTTTGGTATCATAAGCACTTCTGCCTCTTCCAGTATTTCGGCTGTTTCATCATACAGTTTATTTTCAAGCAAGGGCAAATAACCTATAAAATCGCCTGTTGTGTAAAGGTTTGTAATATATTCTTTACCGTCTTCATGTACACGAAAGGTTTTAATTTTACCCTCTGTAATATAATACAGGTACCTGGGCCGTTTGCTTTCTCCATACAATACCTGTTTTTTTGATAGCCTGTTACTATCGTATTTGCTCAAATCCATATCAAGCATGCCCGAACCGTTCAACTTTTTTATGAGTTCAGTGGCGCCTTTTTCACCGGGCGTATATTTATCGTGCAGTATATCATATTTCTTAAGCCTCGTCTCTATCGCATTCAGCAATTCTATATCATCAAAAGGCTTCATAATATAATCATCTGCGCCCATATCCATCCCTTTCCTCAAGTCGGTTCTCTCCGTTTTTGCAGAAAGAAATATAAAAGGGGTAAACGCAGTTTCCTCATTTTTCCTAAGTAAATGCAGCACTCCATAGCCATCCATTTCGGGCATCATGATATCACATATAATAAGGTCAGGTTTTTCCTTTATTGCCGCCTCCAGCCCTTTTCGGCCATTCTCGGCTGTAATACTCTTATAACCGGCAAGGCTTAATATTTCGGCTATGTTATCTCTTATATCGTCGTGATCATCAATTATAAGAATAGTTCGCATAGTTTTTTATGTTTAGTTGATTTAAAAATGGAAGCCCGGTAGTATCCGTGATTTTTTATACAAAACTTATCAATATGATTTTATTATTCGGGTACGCCAGTTTATGCAACAAAGATAGCCAATACTTTAGCCTTTCATTTTTATATCACTGTTATTCCGGTCACAAAAGTACAGCCAACTACATTTACATGGTTGGCTGTTAAAAAAAATGATACAGGCTGTTATGCCATTCTATTTTTAATTACTGCTTTGTTTCAGGAATGTTACTATTTTATTTCTTTCATCATCAGTTATTAAGGCGCGGCTTTGCATGTGAAGGCCGATTGTTTCCCATTGGTCATGTGAAAAAGAAGAGGGAGAAGGGGTGTTATGACAGCGCTGGCAGTTCTCGGCCCATAGCTGGGCGCCGCTTTTTGCAGCAACTGCCTGGCTTGCTTTACAGCCGGTGATTACAATAACAATGCATATAATTAAACCTGCAATTATTGATGCAGATGCTTTTGATATTTTTTTTAATAATTTCATATTTCAGATTTTAAAATTCTGTTGAGAATTGAAGAAAGAATGAGTTTGATTTTGCTATATTAGCTTCACCTGCCAGTTTTGCGGGCACTGTATTATTAATATTTTGTGTTTGATAGGTAAATTTCAATACAGTACGCCAGCTTAGCCAATAATCCAGGCCAATATCATAAGAACTTGTTGTTTGGCTCCACATAGAGGCATCCGGTGTTTTAAAATTGCCGTAACGAAATGCAAGCTCAAGGTTTTTTACTATTTTATTATCACCTGCTGTAGGGCGCAACGATAGTTGTACAAACCCGGAATTGGTTTGATTTTTAAAAGTATAAGAAGAAGAATCTGCAGGATTAGCGTACTGCGCGTCGCCAATATGTATAAAATTATACTGGCCCTTAATGTTTACAAGAAAAGGATTGATATTATGTACATAATTAAGATCAACGGCATACATATCGGTTTTAAGGTTTTCGTATGCAGACCCGGCATCGCCTACCTTACCAAACATTCCTGATACGCCAATTTCCAGGCTTGAATTTTGAAAAGGCAGCCATCCTAGCCTGGCAGTAATTGTTTTATTCTTGTTATTGTCAACTATGCCTGCCCCCTGTAACTCGCCATCCGGCAATAACTGCATACCATTTGTTACAGCCACATCGTAATTCCATTTCATATTTCCCATAGGTAATCCTCCTTCTACCTCCACACCAAAATCGCTGGAGGGTGGCAGGTCAGCTACGCCAACAGGATCTCCGGCTACTTTGTCAATCCACCCTGCGGCCAGTCTTTTATTGTATGTACCAAATGGCAAAACAAAATACCCGGCACGCACTATAACACCCGGTGTGGCGAAATAAGAAATAGCGGCCCAGTTTACGCCTAAACCGTAGCCATCAAATGAGGGCTCAAACTCAACCAGCAGGTTGCTGCCATGACGCCACAATAGCATTGGGCTAAGCTCGTAGTGGTCTGCATCGGCCATACTGTTTGTTTTTACTTTCTGGCTTATACCACTACTGGTAGTGGTGGTTTTATTGGCAACAAATCCTACCGTGGCAAGCCCAACAACCATAAAATGGCTTTCTCCCTGCTTTTGATCCGACACCTGTTGTTCAAGTGTTGATACTCTGTCAAGCAGCGCGGAGTCGGCACTGCTTTGCTGCGCCAATAAAGTATATTTTCCTGAAAATATACATATTGCACAAAATAAAAGTCGCAGTAACTTTTTTGAATGATTCATGATAATAATATTTTTATTGGTTTTAGTTTTTCTGTTAAAGCATTCATTTTTTTAGAATGACATTTTTTATTTTTTTGCTTTAGAGAGTGTCCGTATATAATTGATCAGCTCCCATTTTTGCGCATCTGTAAGAATGGCCTTGTATTGCGGCATAGCATTTCTTCCCTGGGTTATCATCCAGAATAAAGCGCCGTCAGTTTGGTTTTGAACAGCTACTGAAGTATGGTCTGCCGGCTTGGGGTTTAACGCGCTTGCGGCTGCGCCATCGCCTTTACCCTTTGCTCCATGACAGGGTGAACAGGTTGAAACGTAAAGCTTTTGGGCATCACTCAATCCATTTACATTACCCGATAAAGGATTTTTTACATTCTCTGCTTCTTTTGGAGCAACCCATGGTTTGGCTTGCGCATACGTTTTAGCGGAGAAAACTAAAAACATTATTATAAGCCCTATCGCGAGGCCGCTAATTTGAAATTTTGATCTCATAAATAAAATTTTAAATGATTTTAAAAATCAAAAGTATTGTTGATGTAAACCGTTTTTAATGAGGCTCATCACTTTGGCACATGAGTTTTGTCAGTAGTGGTATAAGCGCCTGACAGTTAATATAATTGATATTGAATTGTGTTGATTCCTGCAGGTAACCTTACTATAATTGAGGATGTAATGTTACCATTATCACGCAAAAAGTAAATATGATAAAAATCATAAAGAAGGTTAATCAATATCAGTGTTAACCGGGGAAACGGAATATACTTTTGGTCATTAATATAAAAATCATGGATGTTCTTATTCTCTTGCTTATTGCAGGTATAGCCGTAGCCACCATATTCCTCTTTGCTTTTTTATGGGGAGTAAAACGTAAGCAATTTGATGATGATTATTCACCACCCTTACGTTCACATAAAATAGTAAAACTCATATTATTACCTGTTGCCGCATTATTAATTAATTCCGCACCAGTCTTTGCCGAAGGCCCAAAAGCACCCTCAGCCATGTCGAACCCTTTTGTAGTGCTGGTGGTAATAATTATCTTTTTCCTTGCCCTGGTTATTTTTTCTATGTCACGGCTGGTTACCGGCGCTGCAGGCCCATACCTGCAAAAGCAGAAAAAAGAATCGGAAGAACAGAAAAAAAATATAAAGCCGCAGGCTGCGGCCATCCTTATTTTCTTGTTGTGCTCAATACAGCTTTTTGCCCAGGATAACACTGCAACGGCTGCACCTGCGGCAGTTGCTGATACAGGCGGCGTTTCAGCAACTGCATATGTCCTGTTATGCGGTGTGGTGTTTGTTGAACTGCTGATAGTTGCTGTATTGTTATATATGCTCGGGGTCTTTAGTAAAGCAGCTGTAGCAGCAGAAGTAAGATTACAGAAAATGCCCCCCCATGTTTCTTTATGGGACAAGATGAATATATTTAAGCCATTACATGAAGAAATATCCATTGATCCTGGCCATAATTACGGCAGAAAACGGAATTACCGCCTGCGACCACTATGGGTATATGGTTTTTATTGTACCATAATAGTTGCAGGTGTTTATTTATACATGCAATATGCATCAAATACTCAGTCTTCAGATATGCGGGAACACCAAATAGCAGCGGCAAAAGCCAAAGCAGCGTTTTTGAAGAAAGCAGCAAATAATATTGACGAAACAACTGTAAGAATGCTTAGCGAAGATACAAGCCTTGCCGCAGGCAAAACCATTTTTAAAACAAATTGTTTTGCCTGTCACGGAATGTTGGGGGAAGGCGGTGTAGGCCCTAACCTTACTGATGATTATTGGCTGCATGGCGGAACACTTAGCGATGTTTTCAAGACGATAAAATATGGATGGCCGGATAAGGGAATGAAAAGCTGGAAGGATGATTTTTCCCCCATGCAATTGGAACAGGTAGCCAGCTATGTAAAATCATTGCATGGTACTAACCCGCCAAATGGCAAAGCCCCGCAGGGAACATTAGTTGTTGAAGAAAAAAGTGTTAGCCTATTAACAGCAAAACCAAATAATACCGGCAGAGATGAGAACAAACAATAACGTTATATAAAACTTACAGGAAAAGGCATACCAAATTTTTTGCCCGGGTTAAACTTCTCCAGAAAGCAAGGGCAAAACAACTGTTATAGTGGTTCCTTCGCCCAGGGTACTTTGCAAAGTTATGGTACCATTAAGCAATTCTGTATAGCGTTTTACTATATGCAACCCCAGGCCAGTGCCTTGTATGTTACCTGCATTGCCACCTCTGAAAAAGCTGCTGAAAAGATGTTGCTGGTCTTCTTCAGAAATACCAATACCGCTGTCTGCCACAAGTATGGTTAATAAATCATCTTCAATGTGCAGGTTTAAGGTTATAACACTGTTCTCTCTCGAAAATTTTATGGCATTTCCTAAAAGGTTAAGCAGAATATTTTTTACAAGCCGTTTATCGGTTATAAAGTGTTCTTTGCCTTGAATAGCCAAGTTGATCGATTGTTCTTTTTTTAAAACCGGCTTCATTTCTTCGGTTATATCTTCGGCAAATTCTTTAACAGCAAAGCCGCCTATTTTTGTTTTAACTTTCCCTTCTTCCAGTTTGCCTAATGATAAAAAGTCTTCCAGCAAATCGTTCAGGTGTTTTACAGATTCTTTGATACGTTTTATATGTTTATCCCTGTTAACCTGTTCTTCTTCTTTTGTGTACCTGGCTATTAATGCGGCTGATGAAAGCACCGTGCTTAAGGGCGTTCTGAATTCATGCGAGGCCATACTTACAAAGCGCGACTTTATTTCATTCAGTTCTTTTTCTTTGTTCAACGCTGCGCTTAATTCCTCCTGGGATTGTTCTAATTGCTGCAGGGCTTCTTTCAATATCATCGTTCTCTCCTCCACTTTACTTTCCAGATCTGCATTTAAAAGGCGCATGTCTGAAGTAATTTTTTCAAGTTGTTCCTTTTGTGAGATCATTTCCAGCTCTGATTTTTTGCGCAATGTAATATCTACCACAAAAGCGATCACAAATAATTCGTCTTTTTGTTTATAAAAACTAAGGCTTACTTCAACCGGGAATTCAGCACCATTCTTGGTTTTTGCACGCAGGTCTCTCCCGTGCCCCATTGTACGGTTAGATGGATTTTGATAAAAGCCGTGGCGATATCCCAAATGCGCGGAATGCACCCTTTGAGGTATCAGTAATTCAACAGGCTTGCCAATTAATTCCGCCCGCTCAAAATGAAATAATTTAAGGGCAGCAGGATTGATCAATATAATTTCCCCTTTTCCATTGGTTAATATAATGCCCTCTGTAGCATGTTCAAAAAGGGCGTTTGTTTGTGTTTGATCAGACTCTATGGAACGGTATAGTTTTTTTACATGAAGTACTGCTATAAAAGAAACCACCATTATAAGGCCTGAAAACAGGTGCTGGATGATAATTTGCTGAAAAGTATAATTTTCGTGCCGGTAAAATACTTGTATAATAACAAATACAATTCCAGCAACACCAAATATTTTCGTATAATCATCTTTTTTTATAAGTAAGGTTAACAAAATGGCGATAATAAATCCGCCATCAAGAAAGGCCGTTCCTGGATGAAGATATTCCAACACACCCGTGATGGCGATAACAACAATACAAAGGAGAACAATTAAAAAAGGTCTTTCTTTAAACATGATACTATAAAAATATACTTCTTATTGAAAGAAATGACTTCTATCATAAATTAGATTGATTCTCTGCAATACCCCTGAAAATAATTATTATCAATTTTACACACGCTGAATTTGGCAAGCCTTTAGATACATTCTGCCAGTAAAACAAATAAATATGCTCGTGCTTAATGGCGGTTCGTCAAGTATAAAGTTCGCATTATACGATAAATCGTTGCAAAAAAAATTAACCGGTAAAATTGAAAGAATTGGCCTGGAAGGATGCATACTAACGGTGAAAGGGCAAAATAAAATTCCTGTGAACGCTGCTGATATTAAGCACGCCGCTATTTTTTTAATGGATTGGTTAGAGAAACAGGGAGCGCTTGATGGAGAAGACGTGGCGGTGCATAGAATAGTACAAGGGATGAAACATACCCAAACAGAGATAATTACAGTGACATTGCTGACTGAATTACACGAAATAAGCCAGTTTGACCCCGATCACTTGCCCGGCGAAATTGCGCTTATCACATCAGTTAAAAATAAATACCCCCGTTGGAAACAGGTAGCTTGCTTTGATACATCCTTTCATACATCTATCCCACGTAGAGCAAACATATTGCCTGTTCCACGCCGTTTTGATAAAGAAGGCATACGGAAATACGGCTTTCATGGCATCTCTTATTCATATATCATGGATAAGCTTCCCCAAATTGCAGGCCCCGACGCTGCGAATGGCAGGGTAATATTGGCCCATCTTGGTAATGGGGCAAGTATGGCAGCTGTGCAAAACGGCAAAAGCATTGATACTACCATGGGGTTTACGCCTGCAGGTGGAATGGTTATGGGTACAAGGCCGGGCGACCTTGACCCCGGTGTCGCCTGGTACATGATGCAAAAGGAAAAATTAAGCCCTGAACAATTTAATAATATTATCAATCATCAATCTGGCTTGCTTGGGGTGTCAGGTATAAGCTCCGACATGCAGGACCTGCTGGCAAAAGAAAGTACAAGCACAGAAGCATCGGAAGCAGTGGCCTTGTTTTGTTACCAGGCAAAAAAATGGATAGGCGCTTTCACGGCTGTATTGAATGGGCTTGATATATTGGTATTTACAGGCGGAATAGGAGAAAATTCTCCCGTTATCCGTTCCAGGATATGCGCCGGGCTTGATCATTTTGGGATTGGGGTTGATGAAGAAGCTAACGAAAAAAATGCACAGGTGATCTCAACACCGGGAAGCAGGGTTATTGTTTTTATGATACCCACAGATGAAGAATACATGATGGCCAAAATGGCTACCAAACTGTTAGATAAGTGAATAAAAATATTATATGCAAACACCAAACAATTTAGAACAGGAAACCACGCTTTCAACCGAACTTTTGCAAAAGATGCATGCTTACTGGCGTGCTGCTAATTATCTTTCTGTTGGCCAGATATATCTTCATGCCAATCCATTATTACGTGAGCCTTTGAAGCCTGAACATATTAAACGAATGCTGTTAGGGCATTGGGGCACAACACCGGGGCAAAACTTTATTTATGTGCATTTAAACCGCATCATTAAGCAATATGGCCTTAACATGATTTATGTATCAGGGCCGGGGCATGGCGGCCCGGCCCTTCTTGCCAATACTTATCTTGAAGGCACTTACAGCGAAGTTTATCCCAACATTGGCCAGGATGAGGCAGGGTTGAAAAAGTTGTTTACGCAATTTTCTTTTCCCGGCGGTATCCCTTCGCACGTATCTCCGGAATGCCCGGGCTCTATTCATGAAGGGGGCGAACTGGGATATTCGCTTAGCCATGCTTTTGGCGCTGTATTGGATAACCCCGGCCTTATTGTGGCTTGTGTTGTGGGAGATGGCGAAGCTGAAACAGGCCCGCTTGCAACTGCCTGGCATTCCAATAAATTCCTTAATCCTGTTACTGATGGCGTGGTTTTGCCCATTTTGCACCTTAACGGTTATAAAATAGCAAACCCAACCATTTTAGCAAGGATAAGCCATGAGGAATTAGAATCTTTATTTATTGGCTATGGCTGGAAGCCCTATTTTGTAGAAGGCGATGAGCCAGATAAGATGCACCAGCTTATGGCTGCTACATTAGATAAAGCAATGGCCGGTATTAAGGCAATTCAGGATGATGCCCGGATCAGGGGAAATAGCAAGCGCCCGGTATGGCCTATGATCGTTTTGAGGTCACCAAAAGGATGGACAGGGCCAAAAGAGGTGGACGGCAAGCAGGTGGAAGGTACGTTTCGTGCCCACCAGGTACCCATTACGGACCCGGCGGAAAACCCTGCCCACCTGCAACAATTAGAAGAGTGGCTAAAAAGTTACAAGCCTGAAGAGCTTTTTGAAGAAGATGGCAGCTTTAGAAATGGCCTGGCTAAACTTGCACCGGACGGGGAGCATCGAATGGGAGCAAATCCCCATGCTAACGGGGGCTTATTGTTAAAAGAACTTATTCTGCCCGATTTTCAGCGTTACGCCGTAGATGTGCCGATGCCGGGAAATGTGCAGGCTTCCGACATGCTGGTTTTGGGCACATTTTTAAGAGATGTTATACAATTAAACCAGCCCCACCGCAACTTTAGGATATTTGGGCCCGATGAAACCCTGTCCAATAAACTAAACGCTGTTTTTGAAACTACCAACCGGCAATGGGAAGGTTTAAAGCAAGACAATGATGAGTTTTTAAGTACTGATGGCCGTGTAATGGAAGTTTTAAGCGAACACCAGTGCGAGGGCTGGCTTGAGGGCTACCTGCTTACAGGCAGGCATGGCGTTTTTAACAGCTATGAAGCCTTTATACATATCGTAGATTCCATGTTCAACCAGCACGCAAAATGGCTGAAAGTTACCAACGGTTTGCCCTGGCGAAGAAAGATCGCATCACTTAATTATATCCTCTCATCTCATGTGTGGCGGCAGGATCATAATGGATTTACCCACCAGGATCCCGGATTTATTGACCATGTAGTGAACAAGAAGGCTGAGATAGTGCGGGTGTATCTGCCACCGGATGCTAATTGCCTGCTTTCGGTGATGAATCATTGCCTTCGCAGCCGTCAGTATGTAAACGTGGTAATAGCGGGCAAACATCCTGCACCCCAATGGCTTACTATGGAGCAGGCTTATATTCACTGTACAGAAGGGATTGGTATTTGGAGTTGGGCAAGCAATGATAAAGATGAAGAGCCGGATGTGGTGATGGGTTGTGCAGGAGATGTGCCAACGCTTGAAACGTTGGCCGCTGTTTCCATCCTGCGGTCTGAACTCCCAGCCTTAAAAATACGCGTGGTGAATGTGATTGACCTGATGAAACTACAGCCAGCCAGTGAACACCCGCACGGGCTGAGTGATAATGATTTTGATATGCTCTTCACCAAAGACAAGCCAATAATATTTGCTTTTCATGGTTATCCATGGCTTATACACAGGTTAACCTACAGGCGCGCCAACCACCATAATCTTCATGTACGGGGCTATAAAGAGGAAGGTACTATTACCACCCCCTTTGATATGACCGTATTAAATGATATGGATCGTTTTCACCTTGTGCAGGATGTTATTGACAGGCTGCCGCAATTAGGAAACACCGGGGCATATCTAAAGCAGCAAATGCAGGATAAGCTTATTATGCACAGGCAGTACATTTGTGCGAATGGGGAAGATATGCCCGAAATACGCAACTGGAAATGGCAAGCGGGTGCATAAAGAAGTTGTGTAAAAGGGTTAATTGCATTATAATTATTACATTTAGCAGCTACTGCTAATTGATGCCATATGAATGCTGTTAAAATTCCTTTACCTGACTTGGTGATCATTGTTGTTTACATTATTGGAATTTTGTTTATCGGGCTTTGGTCTGTCAGAAAAAGCAAGATGTCGGGCGATAACTATTTTCTTGCCGGCCGCAGGCAGAAATGGCTTATTGTTGGTACTGCTCTTTTTGCATCAAATATCTCCACTATTCACATGGTTGGGCTGGCCGCATCGGGTTATAATGAAGGTTTTGTTTGGGGAAATTTTGAATGGATGGCAGTCTTTACCCTCATCCTGTTATCACTCATCTTCGCGCCTTTTTATTTCAAAACGAGAATATCAACCCTTCCTGAATTTTTGGAGAAAAGATATAGCCCTGCCTCAAGAACATTCCTTGCTTTTATGGGCATTTTTGCTGCCTTGTTCATTCACATTGGTATGAGCCTGTATGCTGGTGCGGTGGTATTTCAATCGTTTTTTGGCATTAATGCTACTATTTCCATCATAATCATTTCCATTATAACAGCAATATATACTGTGATAGGAGGGTTGAGAGCGGTAATGCTAACCGAATCCATTCAAACCATTATTCTTATTGCAGGAGCGCTCCTGGTAACTGTCTTCGGCATACTGGCCTTGCCCGAACACGGCATTCATTCTTTTGCAGCATTTAAAGCTGCACTAAAAGAGGGCCAGCTAAGTATGCTGCATAGTGCCACGTCAATAAAAAGATTGAGCACCAATGGCGTGGATTCGGGCCTAACATGGTATGCATGTTTTTTAGGCTACCCTGTTCTTGGCATTTGGTATTGGTGCGCAGACCAAACCCATGTGCAACGCGTAATAAGCGCCAAAACAATGGATGATGCCCAAAAAGGGCCGCTGTTTGCCGGTGTTTTAAAAATATTGCCGGTGTTTATTCTTATCCTTCCCGGTGTAATCGGGTATGTTTTATTTAAAGACATAATCGGTGGCAACGCAAACCAAACCTTACCGGTACTCATTACACATCTTTTACCAACGGGGCTCAGAGGCGTTGTTGCGGCGGCGCTGCTTGCTGCACTGATGAGCGTTATGGCCGCTGCACTTAATAGCTCTGCAACCCTTGTTGCGGTGGATATTGTAAAACGCATAAACCCTTCTATTTCAGACAAGAAGCAGGTGTTTTACGGGCGTATTGCCGCTGTGGCAATTATGGTCCTTGCCATGATATGGTCAACACAGGGGGGTAATTTTACCAGCATATTTGAGGCTATCAATAAAATTGCGGCTGCCATGGCTCCCCCCATTACCACAGTATTCCTGCTGGGTGTATTCAGTAAAAGAGGCACAAAACAGGCAGCCATATTTACACTGGTTGTTGGTTCGCTGTTGGGTGCTGTTGTTTTTTGTTTTGACTATGTGCCCATCAGCGGTAAAATGTACATTACCGATGGTTGGGGCATTCCCTTTATGATGCAGGCCTGGTGGCTATTCTGTATCAATTGCATCATGTACTATATAGTTAGTTACTTAACTCCAAAACCAGCCCCTGCAGCTATTGCGGAATGCACCTGGAAAAGCCCATGGGCTGTAGTTACCGAAGGCGAATTTAAAGGGATACAGGATGCCCGTTTACTTGCCGGGCTATTGCTTTTGGCAATGGTTGTATTATATGCCATCTTCCGGTAATTGCGTAAATATGTGGGAAACTCTAAAAAACTTAATATACATAATATTTTTATTACATTATTTTTATGTTATCAAATTGTAATATAAAAATTAACCATGGATAAAAAAGCCCTACGATTGCAGGTTGAGGCAAAGTTGGAAACAGCTTTAGCTGATTTTAAAAAAGGCCTGAGCGACAAAAAGTTTAAAAAGCATATTAAAAAGGCCAGCAAGCTATTGAGTGATGGTTTAATGCTGCCTGCCAAAAAAGCAATTTCAAAGGAAGCCGCGCCTGCAAAAGCAAAAGCAGTGGCTAAAAAGCCCATGGCCAAAAAAGCCAAAAAAGCAGCCGCCAAATAAGGCTTGATAAAAGGAGAAGCGAACTTGCCTTTAAAGCTAAGGGTTATTGAAAATTACTTCAATAACCCTTTACTTATTAAGTATATACAGGTTATTGCAACTTATTTGGAAGCTAGGCAAAAAAATAGGGGCAGCTAAAACTGCCCCTAAAATATTTACATGTCTTACCATTAACTCAAACTAATTTTTCATCTAATTAATCTCCGGGAAGGAAATTGCATTTGAAAGGTTAGCCTGGATCCTGGATAAGTGGAAAAGATAAAATTAATAACGGTTCCTGTCTTTGTTGTAGCCGCCACCGCCGCCGCTGCCACCTTTGTAGCCGCCGCCACCGCCGCCGCCTTTGTAGCCGCCACCGCCGCCGCCACCTTTGTACCCGCCGCCACCGCCGCCGCCAGACCTTCTGTCTTCAGCTTCTTTAACAGCAAGTGTTTTACCATCAAGCTGAGCGCCGTTAAGGCCGGCAATAGCCTTTTGGGCTTCTGCGCTGTCTGACATTTCTACAAAGCCAAAACCACGGCTTTTTTGTGTTTCTTTATCTAAAATAACCTTAGCTGAAGTTACAGTGCCATATTCTTCGAATATCTGTTGTAATTCCTGGTTGTCTACGTCGTAAGGCAGACCTGCTACGAAAAGATTCATGAAATAGTAATTTTTTGTAAAAGTAAGTAAGTGACACCAAATATCTGAACTTTCCTTAAAAGATTCATTTATTATTTAACTATTTTAAAAAAGGGCTGATTTGCCCTGCATTGCTGTGTTCCGGGTATTTCTTATTTCCGGGCAAATTATCTTTTCAATACCTCCCGCGGCCGGTTGAAATAATTTTGTGCTGGCGTTACCAGCCAACTTTTATCTTCGTGCGGCAACATCTTAAGTAATCTATTATTGTCACTCTCCATCATCATAGTAAATTACCGTTCTGCCAAATATGTAGCCGGCTGCATACAAAGCGCTATGCAGTTTGCCTCCGGCGCCTCTTTTGAATGGATAGTTGTTGATAACGATTCAAAAGATAACAGCAAACAGGCCACTCTCACCCAATTCCCGTTTGTGCAATGGATTGATATGGGTTATAACGCAGGCTTTGCACGCGCCAATAATAAAGGCATGCAGCAAGCAAAAGGCGATGTGGTATTGCTGCTTAACCCTGATACTATTATAACTGATGATGCCATAGAACAATGTTATAGCCGGTTTATTCAGTCCGCTTATGTTGCCTGCAGCGTTCAGTTATTAAATGCAGATGGCAGCCCGCAGATAACAGGCAATTATTTTATGAAAGGCGGTTTAAACCACCTGCTGCCATTGCCATATTTGGGTGCTCTGCTCCGCGCTATCGCGTTTTCTATCAATGTCAAAAAAACCAATGTGCCCATAGCATCCCCGGAACAAAAGGTTGACTGGATAAACGGCGCCTTTATGATGGTTAAAAAAAGCGCAGTTGAAAAAGCCGGTATGTTTGATGAAGACTTTTTCCTGTACTCCGAAGAGATTGAATGGTGCAGCCGATTAAAAAGGGTGGGGGAGTTGTGCGTTTACGGCAACCTGTACACTACCCACCTGCAGGGCGAAGCGGTCAACAACGCCATGCAAACTTCGGGTAAAGGCTATGCTAACCTGTTTGATAAAAAGGGCCTGCAAATACTGATTTCCCAACATGTGCGCATACGCAAACAATTTGGCGCAGCCTGGTTTTTGTTTCACCTGTTTATGCATACTATAGAAATACCTATCTTTTTTATATGCAGTTTTATTGACCACCTGGTGCATTTAAAAAACCCCTTTGGCGATATAAAACAAGTCAAGGGCTTTACTTACAATGTATTTCGGCTGTGGGGGCTTGCACCTGCTATATTGGGCAATCAACCACATTTTTATAGGATACTTGTCTGAACGGTGATCCCGAATTTGTCGGGACAAGTTTTGAGGGATTTATAGCCTGCCCGACTGTGTCATTCAGGCGGGCCTGCCCGACTGCGTCATTCAGGCAGGGATTGAGAGGATATTAAACCGCAGCAAGCCGCATACTGTAGGCTTCATGCAAAAATTTCTCAGCTACTATTGCGTGTTTTCACCAACATTGAATTTGCTCCGCTCAATAAATTTCCGTTCAGTTATGGCAACAAAGAGCAAGGTACCAGGGTACGTTGCAAAATGTTACGCGTGAAGGGTGTTTTTTCTGCGGCCTCCCTCTATCCGCCGCGGCGGACCCTCCGGTGGAGGGAGACTTTGCAAAGAAGCCTTTTTTATTATGCGATCTTGATTTCCAGAACTTAGGCGTTTTGTATTTTGGAATTTTCTTTTTTTTGGTGCTTTCTTTCCGTTCAGTTATGGCAACAAAAAGCACAGTACCGTGGTAGGTTACAAAATGTTACGCGTGAAGGGTGTTTTTTCTGAAATTTTACCGCAAAATAAATATCTGGCAGCGGTAAAATATTAGGCCTTTATGGTGACATGAATTAAAATTTTTGTATTAAATGAATAGAATTTTTTTAACCACGAATTATTTAAAAAAAACTCACAACGACCGAGTCGAAACCCTCGCTATCAATAGTTTGTACCGCTTATTTCATTGCCCAACGTTCTGTTAAGATGCTGAAATAAACCTGCCCGATGCAGGCGGGTTCAGCAGGACGATACTTCCTTCATTAGTACCTAAGAAAGATAGCTCGCAATTAGAGTGACCGAATAGAAAGCGTCGCTATCAAAGTTTGTACCGCTTATTTCATTGCCCACGTTCTATTAAGATGCTGAAATAAACCTGCCCGATGCAGGCGGGTTCAGCAGGACGAAAACCATCCGTACAATGGTACGCCAATGACAACGTTTTTGTACGGACAAACCCTTATAAAAAATGGAGTGCCCCGATAAACCAAACCCAAACCGTACACAATCGTACAAATAAATCATTTTTTTTGGTTTTCAATTTCCGGCAAGAAAAATACCAAAGGCCACCCGCTTTACGCTCTCCACAGCATACGCCTGTTTTTCAGGCTTACAGCATATCGTGTAAAGCTTGCAATTTACCTTGTTCATTATATTTCTTTGTTTACAAGATCAGCTTACAATTTACTAAATTATTTAGTAATAAACAAATAAAATTTGCAAAAAATGGAAAAGATTTTTTGAAGTTTTTTTGGGAAGGACTTCAATGAGGTTTGGGGAGGGGGAGCGCGAAAAGAAGATGTGGGTTGACATTCCGGGGTTTACTCATAGTTTTATGCGTGAGCAAAACCCCGTCCCTGCCCGTCCGGTCAGGCTGGCGTTCCAGCACGGGCGGGCGTGGAAATCTGCTGAAGTTTTGTGGTGAAGTTGGTGCTTTTTTCTTTAATGCCTTTCACAGAAGGTGTTTTATCAAAAAATACAGATGGCCGAAGGAACACCTGGACTAACGCAAGTCCCGACCTCTGCCTACACATTACGTGATTTGATTTTTAATGATGCCCATGAAATGTAACACCACTATAAAATGAATTAAGTAACGGCTAAGCACAGGTCAGGAGACCTGCGCTAGTATAGATTTGCAAAAAATGGAAAAGATTTTTTCGAGTTTTTTTGGGAAGGTCTTCAATGAGGTTGGAAAGGGGAGCGCGAAAAGAAGATGCGGGTTGACATTCCGTGGTTTACTATAGTTTTGTGCGTGAGCAAAACCCCGTCCCTGCCCGTCCGGTCAGGCTGGCGTTCCGGCACGGGCGGGCGTGGAAATCTGCTGAAGTTTTGTGGTGAAGCTGGTGCTTTTTTCTTTAATGCCTTTCACAGAAGGCGTTTTATCAAAAAATACAGATCGCCGAAGGAACCCCTGGACTAACGCAAGTCCCGACCTCTGCCTACACATTACGTGATTTGATTTTTAATGATGCCCATAAAATGTAACACCACTATAAAATGAATTAAGTAACGGCTAAGCACAGGTCAGGAGACCTGCGCTAGTATAGGATCCGTAGGCGCAGCCATATGGAATAGCGCCAACAGTTTTTGTTTTATCTTCATGCTACGGCGAGCAGGGAGATCATCATTTTCAGCGCAAGTCGAAATACATCAAATCATAAATAAGGACGGTGTACAATGAAAATAAGCATTAAAGTTTTTATTACCTCAGTGGCAGTTCTGTGTACCTGTAATTATTCCATAGGTCAGGACAGTTGTCAGGTTAAACTTGTTAAGGAATACACTGAAAAGTATTCAGGTAGCTATACATTATCCAAAAAAGAAGAATTGTTAGGAAAAGAAATCCTAAACGATTATTCCACTATTCACTTTAGGGATAAAGGACTTAAGCGGGTTACTTCGTTGGTGTTTGCATCAAGAAAGCAAATAGCAGCATATACAAGGTTAGGATTTATTGCAACAATATACCAATATACATCCAACAGTGATGCATCAGAAAAGTTTAAAGAATTGGCGACTGTGAAACAAACACATGATGAAGCCATTCTTAGTAAGGACTGGAATTATCTTGTTTTGTCTCAAAATTTTATACTACGAATACAAGGAGATTGTTCGTACTCTGAAGAGAACTGGAACAATTTAAAAGATATTTTTACGAAAGCTAATATTAAAGTAATGGGCAAAGCAGGGAAAGATATTATCCAATGTCAATGCGGGGGGTATTGTTATTAAGATTAGTGCAAAAAGTTTTTGGTATAACGACGCAACAATTAGTAACAGTTACTTAATTAACCCCTGCTCGCCGGAGAGTTGGGTAAAATAAAAAGCATTAATGCTATCCAAAGAGTGCAACACTCTTTGGATTTTTAATGATAACCCAGCCCGAAACATCGGGCTTGGGCTGGTAATTGAAAAACAAAAGATTAATTTTATTACAGCCGTTTGGTAGAAGCCTTACGGCTGTTTTATTTTAAATCAGGTAAAAAGGTCTCATTCCGTCAACGTCGGCAAAGTATCCGCCAAGCCTCCGACCATTCGGAATGGCTCTTATTATTATATTCAGAGAGGGCTAAAGCTAACAGGATAGCCGGGGGAAATTTGAAGATGCTTTAAAGAATGTAAGTAGTACAAGATTGACTTATGGTAAACTAATAGGGAAATAAGATAGGTATTTAATAAAATTGTTAAGGCTGCACTATGCGGCCTTTTTTATTAGCTTTGAATAATGGACTCTCGTTTAATATATTCAGCAGGTTATCATATGAAAGGCAAAGCTAATTGGAGTGAGTGGGTATATTGCGGAGTTGGGGATGATATGAAGGAAGATGTTATTAGTAAGGCAGTTAGCGAATACTTTAAGGACTCGATATTTTATTTCATAAGTACCAGGAAAGAATCCAAAGAAGTAAACAAAAAAAATGTATTAGAAAAAATTAAGAAGGGGTTGGAAGTAAATGAGATATTTCTTTGTGACGCTAATTTTAAAAAAGCGATATGGTTTAATAAAATTGGCGTAATGCGATATGTTATTGTCCCAACAAATATATAGTCATAAAAAATAATTTACTTGCCCACGCACTTAAAAAAATGTAATGATGAATATTTCTGCACTTGACGAAGATGGAAAACCCGTTGATTGGTGGTTTATTTATAAGGTGCCGCAGCTTAATCCCGGTGCAGGCACGGATAAGGCAACGGGCTACGAATATGTGTATTACGATGCAACGATTGACGCCAATCCTGATATTCACAAAAGAAATGTAGCGCGGTCGCCAAACGTTCTTAATGGCGGCGAAGGGGCGCTTAATTTAACGCTTGATTCTGTGTTCAAAAATTTTGAGAACCCTGAGACTACAACAGGATGGATACTTTACAATGATGAGATGCCGCCCGGAGCCAAACGCAAGGACGATGCGCATAAGGGGCATACCAAGGGTGTGATTGCATTTGATACTTCTTCAAAGTCAGCCTATTGGCTGCTTCACTCATGGCCAAAATTCGCTGAGCCGGGTGCAGTGAATGACCCAACCCCTAAATATGGACAAACGTATATGTGCGTTTCTCTTGATATTGATACAGCAGGCAAAATTGCAGAACAAATGGCCAATCACCAGGAACCACAGGTTTATTTTCCCAATGCAGCGGACCTGCCTAAAACTGACCCGCTTTATTTGCTGACGCAACCACTGAACCCCAACCCGCCTGCTGCATCTGATATCATTGACCTGAAATCGGTTGGCGGCATGCCATTCAAGGTGATCGCTAAAAATAAAGAGTGGGATCAAGATTTTTGGAACGACCTGGTAGGGCCAACACTAAAAGATGATATGGATGATGAAACCTGGATACGCGGGCCGATACCACCCATTGCAGACAGCGACGGCATACACAAAACTTTTGATATAAAATATATTAACCTGGGGCCGATGGGGTTGCACTGGGCCTGGCCTGAAACCCACGACCATGCCAAATGGGGTATCACGGTACATGAGCCATGGGTTTGTGTGGGCGATATTAACAGGATGATCTCCCAGCGAAAACGCGGTGGTGGAACAATAGCGTTTCAAAACCGGATATTGTGGCAGGCCCTGTCGAAAACCAATCTTGTTTTAGCACCACCCGGGCATAAACGAACGCAGGCCCTCGATCTAATAGAGGAAACTCATCACACGGTCTCCGAAGCACCTTTGAAAGCTAAATAGAGGCGCAAAGAGCACAACTATATTGTCATTCCGAGGTTTTACTCATGGCTTTTGTGTGCGGGCAAAACCGTGGGAATCTGCTGAAGTGTTGTGGTGAAGGGTATTTCACGCAAAGTCCGATGGTTCGGGCGCAAAGAAAAAAAGTATGTTTTCATTCTGAGTGGTTATGCACACTACATATAACCAATAGACTTTAAAAAATCATCTTCTTTTTGATGCGCATCTGCCTGGTCGGCGGGATCGGAGTCGAAGTCTTTGTACTGAATTTTAATATTGCGGGTTAACAGGTGCCCAACATTTGGATATACATATAATTTGCAATTTACCCCTGCCTTAACAGCCGCATCGCGGAAAGCCCTCGCATCTTTTGCAAATACAATGCTGTCCTGTTCGCCCTGGATTATTAAAGTTGGCGGCAGGTTTTTGCTGATATACTCCGAAGGAGAATAAATGGCTGGATCGCCTTTATCTTTCATAAGCGCATCAAAGTAGGGGTCGCGGGCCATATTGAGGGCAGGCGAATAAAGAAGGATTGCATTGGGGCGCGAATTTTTTGAAATTGCCTTACCATTAACGGCAGGCAGGGTAGCGGCGGCGGCTACCAGGTGGCCGCCCGCAGAAACTCCATACCCTGCAACCATTTTTGTATCAATTTCAAGTAGTTTGGCCTGGCTGCGCGCCCATGCAAAAGCGGCACAGGCATCATCTACTCCCTCGATGGGCGACAAGCCATTATTTGCAAGGCGATAATCAATGGATATGGCAACGATACCTTTTTCAGCAAATTCTTTGGCACGCTGAAAGGTCCAGGCTGCTTCGCCCAATCTCCACGCACCGCCATGGAACAATAAAATGGCGGGATGAAGTTTGCCGCGTGTTGCCGGCCTGAAAACATAGGCCTTTAATGTGTCCCCACCAATTTGGCGATATATGAATGGATCCGGTGAATAGGTATTTTGTTGAGCGAATAAGGTTGAACTGAACAGGGAAAGAAGCAACATGCTTGAAGCAAATAGTAGAAGTCTGCGCATTAATGATAAAGTTTAATTGCAGGTTAAACGGGTGGCTGTAACAAATGTTACAAAAGTTATATAAAACTGAAAGAGACCAGAATGAGTAATGATGACATTTTCATTCCAAGGGTTTACTCATAGCTTTTGTGTGCGGATAAAATCACGGGAATCTGTTGAAGTTTTGTGGTGAAGGGCATTTCACGCAAAGACGCAAAGACGCAAAGAGCACCACTATATTGTCATTCCGAAGTTTTTATTAATAGCTTTTGTGTGTGGGTAAAACTGTCGGAATCTGCTGAAGTGTTGTGGTGAAGCTTGTGCTTGTGTACTATGAATTCCGGATGAAATCTGGCTCTCATTGTTAAATCCAGAGAGCGCCAAAAGCTAACTCTCAGGAATCTGGGGTTAACTTTTATTTAAACCCACAAAAAAGAAAACACCGTTGTAAAAAAATGTTAAATGCCCATATTATTTAACAATTCTTTTACTATTTAAAAAGCCGATGGTTTTTACAAGATGTATAGTTTTTAATTCACTGAAATTTTTCGCCTTTCTACCTAAGAATCATGCACATCTTCTCAAAATCAAAATCTCTTCAAAATTTAATCAGAATGATAGTTCAATTTTGGGCTTTACTAAACTTATGCGTAGATGAGAGGTGTTATTACAATTTTTTTATTGGGTATTTGTATTTTGGGCTATTCTCAAAAAAAAGATAAACCACAGGATAATCCCGGTAAAATTACCGGGAAGGTTATTGATTCAACTACACAGCAAACCATTGAGTATGCAACGATTTCCCTGTATGTTAAGGGAAATGATAACCCCGTTAACGGCATTACCACCAACAACAAAGGGCAGTTTGTGATTGATAATGTTGCACCCGGCAACTATACTGTGGTAATTGATTTTATCGGCTACAGAAAAAAATCAATCGCCAATGTTGGCATAAATGGCAAAACACTTTCAAAAGATATTGGCGTTGTTTCACTGGCAAAAACTACAGCAACATTGCAGGGGGTTGTTGTTACAGCACAAACCAAAGTAATAGAGAACAAGATTGATAAAATGGTATTTAACGCCGAAAAAGACCTTACATCGCAGGGTGGTGTGGCTACAGATGTATTAAAAAAAGTGCCTCAAATATCAGTTGATGTGGATGGCAATGTTGAGCTTGCAGGCAGCACGAGCATACAGTTTTTAATAAATGGCAAACCCTCAACGGCGTTTGGAAGCAGTATAACCGATGTACTGGAATCTATACCGGCCAGCCAGATAAAAAGCATAGAAGTAATAACAAACCCCGGCGCCAGATACGACGCTGAAGGGCTGGGTGGCATTATTAATATTATATTGAAAACAAGTACCGTTAAAGGGATCAACGGCAATATTTCTTTAACCGCAGGTACACGGCAGGAGAACGGCTCCGTTAACATTAATGCCCGTACCGGAGATTGGGGTTTTCATGCTAATGTTAGTGGTAATGCCAGGCTTAAAGCTGAAACACCAAGCACTTCAGACAGGTTGTCAACAGACACCGGTACAAATACCAGCGTACTGTTGCACCAGCAAGGGACCAACCAGTTTATAAGGCATGGTGTTGAATCGAATATTGGTTTTGATTATACTTATAAAAAGAAAAACAGCTTTTCAGGATCGCTGAATTATGACAATTTCGGCAACAAAAGTTCAGGCTACATTAACCAGTTGCAAACAACAACTGCCGATGGAGGGTTGGGGGCCATCCTTTCAAGCATAGCTTCTTTAAGCAATACATACAGTACATTTAATTTTCACAATATTGATGCGAGCCTGAATTATAAAAGAACTTTTGATAACGAGGACCAGGAATTGGAAATGAGTGTGAATACAAGTTTTGGCAACAACAACGGCACTGCATATAATAACCAATATGCGGAGCCTGGCGACAGCCTTTTTTATGGCACCAACAGTATTAACCCGGGCAAGGAAAGGGAAACGCAGGCACAAATTGATTATGTACAACCTTTAAAGAAGGATGTTAACTGGGGCATGGGCGGCAAATTTACTGCAAGGGATATTACAAGCTCTGCAGGTGTAACAAGTTTTCAGCCAACGCCAAAATCTTTCCTGTATGATTCAACCTTGTCCAATTCACTCGACTATCATCAAAAAGTATATGCTGTTTACAGCGAATTAAGCTTTCCGGTTGGTAAGCTCTTTGACGCCAAAATAGGCGGGCGTTATGAACGAACTGATATTGACGCTTTTTTCTCCAATGCACAGCAACAAACTCCGCCGCACGGATACAATACTTTTGTGCCGTCTATATTTTTCATGAAGAAAATAACGGATGACCAAACGCTTAAATTAAATTTTTCCAAACGCATTGAGCGGCCCGATTACCGCGACCTAAACCCTTTTATTAATACTAATGACCCCAAGAACCTTTCTTCCGGTAATCCTTATCTTCAGCCCGAAATAGGCTACCGTTTTGAGTTAAGTTATTCAAAGGATTTTGATAAAGCCGGCACTTTTATGGTTACCGCTTTTTACCGCACATCTAATCACGATATACAGCCTTATATTGTATATTACGATTCGCTTATTGTTGGCAATACAGTCTATCACAATGTTGCTTTGAGCGAAAACCAGAATATTGGCCTTGAGAAAAATGTGGGGATGTCTATTTTCAGCGACCTGCACATCAATTCAAAATTCAACATAAGAACTAATATTTTCGCTTTTGAAAGGCATACGATCAATGTAATTGATCCCGGTTATAACTCAAATAGTTTTAACTACCGCATCAATATGAATTTCAGCTACCAGTTTGCGAGTACTTTTGCAGCTGAATTTTTTGGCAACTTTAATTCTGCCAGGCATGAGGCCCAGGGGATATACCCGTCTTTCACATCCTACAGTATTGCGCTGCGCAAACAGTTTTGGGATAAGAAGGGAAGCCTGGCTTTAACTGCAAACAATGCTTTTGCAGAATATGTTAGCCAGAAAACGGCCGTATTCGGCCCCAATTTTAGTACCAACGCCGTGCGCCTGGTGCCTTTCCGCTCTATTGGTATTAATTTTACCTGGAAATTTGGTAAACTGCAGTTTAAAAAAGAAAAGGAAGATCAGCAGGATAATGGCGGGCAGGCTGCACCGGAGGGGTAGCAGGAGAATAATAGCTAAGAGAATAAAAAGAGAAGAAAGAGAACATTATATTAGAGAAGCCAGGTTTTAAAAACCCGGCTTCTTTGATTATATGAATGATGGTGCAACGAAAAGCCCTCTTTCCGGGTCACTAAGAAAATGATGTTATGAAAATTTGGCTGCCCGCAATAATAATTTTAGCTGGTTTTCTTTCCTGCAAAAAGAACACTAACTTATTGGAAAATGAAGGTGTGATCACCGGTATTAATGTTAGTGAATGTGTTAGCCTTGCAGAATGCCCCAATGTGTGCGACGGAGCTTTATTTTTTCATTTTACGGGAGTTGCCGATACCAGCAATGTTGCCATAGATAATCCCACGATATTCAAATTCGCACAAAATGTAAAATTCCCTATACGCGTTTCATTAAATTACCAAAGCACTACCCGGTGCGGCATAACAGCTATTAAAGTAATAAGCTACAGGAAATTGTGAGAATTGAGTATGTTGTAAAAATCAATTGACCTTCTGCGATCCCCTTAATTCAAAATTCCAACAGATTCTCACATTAGGTTTGATGATCACTAAAAATGTAATTTATGAAAAAGATTATGTTAGGCGCATTGCTCGGTGCGGGTTTAATAACAAGTGCTGTAAAAGCGCAGGATATTAAGGCAAAAGATGTTCCCGATGTTGTAAAAACTGCTTTTGCAAAAAAATATCAAACTACGGACAAAGTTTCATGGGAAAAAGAAGGGGGCAATTTTGAAGCCAACTGGGGCGGTAAATCGGGGGAGGATAATTCTGCACAATTTTCACCGGCCGGCGATTTTGTTGAATACGAGATGGCTATACCGGTAACACAGTTGCCTGCATCTGTCCCAACTTATGTAAAAGCTCATTACAAAGGAAGTTCAATTAAAGAAGCAGGTAAAATTACCAATGCAGATGGCAGTATTACTTATGAAGCAGAAGTAAAAGGAAAGGATTTGATATTTGATGCAAATGGCAATTTTCTTAAAGCCGGCGCGGATTAGTTTTTGCCGATGTTTGGTGTTTTCACTAATAAAGGCGTAAAATGTATGCAAATCCTAAAAGCCCCTAAGGAGATAAATTTTATGAACAAATAGCATTCTTTTTAACCCTTTCAATTTGTTGGGATGTATTGCTCATTGCGGGACATGACGATCACTTAAACTACAACCCCGAGGCTAAAGCCCGGGGTTTTGTAGCTTTATACACATCACAAATCCTTCCAGTTATCACCAATGTTACGGTCTATCAATCTTACATAGGGGTCAATGGCTACTTTTACAGGTTTGCCGGTTACTATAATATCAATGGTGTGCTCACCCGAGGTGAACTTATGCTTTTGCAGGTATAGCAGGTTGGTATTGTTGCGCCCCTTAACCTTGCTGCTGTCAGCAGCAAATACGCCAATATCTATATAGTCGTTCATTGACGCTACTGAATCATTTCCATTGCTGTCCTGGTATATTTTATTCGTATTTACTTTAATACTTACTTTATATTGATTGTTTTTACCGAGAGGTGTTACTGTAGCCGCAACTATTTTATTATCATAAAATGTTATCTTCTCCCATGTATCGGTAAGATAATACTGCAGTGAATCCGGCACGTGTTTTTTTATGAAACTATACAAGTCTTTACTTCCTGCATAAGGGGGCGTATTGCGGAAGGCATAGGCATTGTAAAATTCACGTAAAGCAGCATTCACACTGTCTTCGCCGATAAGGTCTTTTAGACCATATAAAACAAAGCCCGTTTTAATATCAAATTCAGCCCACTTGTCTGACCTCAATACCGGGTTTTGATCTTTCGCAATTCTTCCGCGGTTCCACAAATAAAAATCCAGTTGCTGGTTAACAAGCGGGCGCATGTATTCCTTCCCGAATTTTTTCTCCATCATCAGTAATGCATCATATTTAGCAAGGCCGTCAACAATTATTTGCGAACCTTTTGTATGATTGGGCGAAACCTGCGCTCCCCACCATTGTCTGGCCATCTGTTGCGCCGATGTTAAATAAATATAATCCCACTGGCCGGTAAAATCTGCGTTCCACCCGAAGCGCTCGGAAAACAAGCCAAGAGCCGCGGCAGAGTTGTAATTGGCTGTAAATTCTGTTGACTCAACTACACGCATTTGTTTAAAAGGATAGGGGCCGTAAACGGAAGTGAAATATCTTAATCCGTCTTTATAAGATGCCATAAAACGCTGAAGGTTGGCATCATGCCCAGGTTGATAATAAAACTCAATTGTTACAGGTTGCTGGTTAGTTAAGTTTACAGTATCCTTAAGAACCCCATAGCGCGCGGATGCAAAACCTAAACCTGTATAAGCGCCTTGTTGATTTGACACATAATGATAGTAATTCCTTCCGTTTTCCTGCCACTGCTTTTCAAGATCGCCCGGAGCCAGGGCTATTTGGCTTTCCGGGGTGCTGATGGTTAAATCAAATTTAATAAGGCTGCTGGAAGGCCCCTCTAACAGCATACGCGTGCCGGCGGAATCTTCATCTTCCGGAAACTCTTCTTCTTTTTTGGGCAAACCATATTCTTTCCGGTCTTCTTCATCCGTTAATTCTTCATCATCGTCATAGCCCAGGCCGGGCAGGCCATCGCCAAAAAACGAGCCGTTATGCATTAGGTCGGCACCATAAAAATAATTACCAAACCCATGGTATTCTTTCACTGAATTAACTTCGAATATTGCTGAATCACCTGGCGCAAGCGCTTTTGGCAACTGGTATAACCTGTAAGATGACGAATCATCCTTTACTCTTAAAAAGTTAAATTTCCCTCTTTTAAAAAGTAATGGGTTTGTGTATGAAATATCAGCACCGTTATATTTAATAGAGTAGTCTGTAACATTGTCGCCATCTAACAACAGTTGAGTGATGGGAATAGCCGTTTTGTTTACAAGTGTTACATACGATTTGAAGGTTGCTTTTTGTTCGGCGGGATACAGGTCGGCAAATATTTTTATGTTGGTTACTTTTGGTAAGGGCATATCTTCAAAATGCTTTAGTTTTTTTTCCGCTGTTGCTGCACGCTCTTTATTTTCTGCTCTTGTATAATAGGCATTCAGGTAGTCAACATTGTAATAATTATACGCGGCAGTTGCAAGGAATAGCGCTAGTAAAACATAAGTTGTAACGCGGGTTTTAGCGCTGAAACGTTCCTTAGCAAGCTGAACTCTTTCCTTAAATGATGATATGGTTCCCCGTACATAAAATAAATACCCCAATACCAGCAGCAAACCCCCAAACAGCAGCCAGTACAGGTTAAACCATGATATGGGTTTTATCATATGGCCAACGCCGTCAAAGTCAGATATGCCGTAGTTGGGCGTATATGAGTACAATAATAAATGATAAGAAAACCAGCCTGAAACATCAGCCAATAAAAACAACGTCCACAATGCAATGCCAACACCAAGCGCCGCAAACTTGTTGTTAATGCATATATGCAGCATAAAAGCCAACATCACCATCTCAACACACTTAGGCAATGTAATGCCAAAGAGCGTGCTTATATACAAGGGCAAATTGAATTGCGTATAACCTTCCGCAGCCTGTACCACAATGCCTATAACCATTGGCAGTACCGTTAAAAAAAGCGCGAGGCATAGTATGCTTAATACTTTTGCAAAATTTAATATAAGATCGGGAGGGGGCAATGCATCGTTTATAAAAGCATACCGGGTTACTTTTTCGCGGTGAATGGTTTCGCCTGTGTAGAACATGATGATACAAAAGATAAAGAAGAGAAAATTATCGTTAAAGATGAAAAGTATCATGCTGGTCCTGGGAAAATCGGGTACCCAAAACTGGCCCGGGCCGTGCGAAAATACCATACATAGAAAAGCTGCGCCGCCGCCAATGATAAGCCAGAAATAGGTATCGCGGATAATATTGAGCACTTCAATTTTTGTGAGGGTAAACAATATCTTCCTGCTATACCCTTTGCCGAAATGAATATTAAGTGTTGGCAGGTTGTATTTTTTTGATGCTTTTTCTTTTGATGCTTTTTTATCTTTTCTGCCGCTGAAGAATTTTTCAAAATTAAACCTCGCGTATGTGTACAGGATTATTATTAAGCCAACGCTTGTCCATATTATACGGTTCCACAAAAACAATCCGTGAATGCCCATTAACGAGTTATTTTTCTCTTCAAGCGTTTGCATCCCCCTCTCAAATTTCACTGCATTAACGCCAAAGGGGTCTGCCAGGTAAATGAGCGCTTTACTTGATGAAGAACCGATAAAAAAATTGGCTATCATATAACCCAGGAACATAAAAATGCCGCTGGTATAAATAACTTTTACATTTCGCGTTGCGGCCACTAACCCAAAGAATAATGCGGAAGTAAAAAAAAGGTTGGGTATAGCGATGGTAACAAAAGGATACAGGTAATTAATAAGACGGTCAGGCCCGTAATGCGAAGCATTTTGCCAGCCAAATACAGGGCCTAACTTGCTGCCGAAATAGGCCCCGAATAATACGGCGGCATCAATTACTAATACCAAGAAGAATGATGAAAAAAACCTGCCCCAAAAATAACCCGCTTTGGTAATAGGGTAGGAGAGATAATACTCTTTGGTGTTGTATTCAATATCGCGGTAAAGGGGTACGCCCATTACCGATGATGTCACCAGCATCATCATAAGCGTCATTATTGAAACATAAAACGCGAGCGCCGATGGGCCATTGATAAATTGTTTTTCTTCAAGCGGCATTGCACCCATAGCAAATGAAAGAGCTGTAAAACAAAATGCGGCGAGAAAATAGACATATACCGCAGGCCTTTTTAACCGGTATTTTATTTCGAACGAAAATATTTGTTTGAACATAGAAAGGAGTTGACAGATGTTAGATGATAGTTGACAAAAAGAAAAATCATTGAGTCATTGGTCATTGAGTCATTTTCCTAAGACAACTTCTTCCTTAATGACTTATTGACTAATGACCTACTGACTTCTTCAAATTGTATTTACGTCCACTCTTTTAATGATGTTGCTGAAATAAACATCTTCCAGGTCCGGCAGGCTTTGGGTAAAGCCATTGCCCGGATATGTTTCTGAGTAAATGCGTATATACAGGTCGCCACTTTTTAATTGCGTGGAGATAACTTTAAAATCTTTGCTGTATTGCTGTATTTCAGGCTTCTTTATTGACTTGCTGTATATTTTTCCATTCAGGTCTTTAACAGCGTTATCGGGTGTCCCTGCGTACAAAACCTCACCCTGGCATATGATCGCAAAATTTGAGCACAGCGTGCTTACATCCTCTACAATATGTGTGGATAATATAACAATGGTGTTCTCGCCTAATTCACTTAACAGGTTATAAAAACGGTTACGTTCAGCAGGGTCTAAGCCTGCAGTAGGCTCATCAACAATAATTAGTTTTGGGTTACCCATTAATGCCTGTGCAATACCAAAACGCTGTTTCATACCACCGGAATATGTACCCAGATTTTTCTTCTTATCCTTTGCCAGGTTCACTTTATCAAGCAGGTAGCCAATCAATTCTTTACGCTCGCCTTTATTTACAACACCTTTTAATTGCGCGATATGATCCAGCATTTGCTCTGCCGATATTTTTGGATAAACACCAAACTCCTGTGGCAAGTAACCTAACAACTGCCGGAGTTCGGTTTTTTGTTTCAGCACATCAAGGCCATCTAAAAAAACGCTGCCTTCGTCCGCTTCCTGTAAGGTTGCGATGGTGCGCATGAGGGACGATTTTCCGGCGCCATTAGGGCCTAATAAGCCAAACATACCCTGGTTTAGTGTGAGGGAAACATTTTTAATTGCCTGCACGCCGTTTGAATAAGTCTTTGAAAGTGCATTAATAGTAAGCTGCATATATTTTAGTTTTTTATTTTTTATAAGGCAAATGATTACCGGCTGCATAAAAACGCTATGCAGTGATAGGAGAAACGAAACATTAACCGCGACTAATAAGAGGCCCTGCTGCTGTTTCGGTTTTTTTTAAAATGGTTTGTTTATTTTTTAATAATAATGGAGTTTAGTTTATTCATATTTCTGCCGCTGACAATAATTACTGATGTACTGTCTGTTGTTATATTTACCTGCCCGATCTCTGCTTTCCGGTCATCTATTAATGAATGATCAAACTGAACATTTACTGCTTTAAAGTGGTCGCTGTGAAACAGCAATACCTGGCTGTTTTGTGCAACAACTGAAAGGGTATCGAAGTACCTGTTTACAGAATCCAATGTGCTTCCTTCCCTTGAATTTAAAACGCTGTTATTGATGGTAAAATGCCAACTTGCGCCTTTATCAACTGTTTGCCCGCCTTGTACTTCAATATCTGAATTGATCGCATAGACATCAACCGCGCCCGGCACATAAAGCCTTACATTTTGCGCCATCCTGTTTAGCTTAATAGAAGATGCGTGGCTGGAAGGATACTCGCCATATATAAACAAGGTATCACCGGAAACATCAAATTTTTTGTAGGCAATACTGCTTTTCTCAATTTTCAGTTCCGTAATGTCTGACGGTATGATCTTGCAGGCAGCTGTACCCATTAGCCGCACATGCTTAATGTTTGGTAATTTATATTCGTCATAAAAGGACGTAATATATTGCTCTGGCGTAATGTATTCTTTGTGCACATATTTAACATGCAACCCTATTTGAGCAGCGGCTATAAACCCAAAGCCGGCCAATAAAAACCCCAGTAATATTTTATTGCTTGTTTTCATACTTGTCTATCGCTTTTTTAATTTCGGCAGAAATATCATCTTCTTCCAGCTCAGGCCATTTTTCTTTTGGCATGATCATTTTCTTTTCCTCCGCAGTAAGCCATTTTTTATCATCGTTTCGTCTGCATAAAAAGTACTCCCGCCGGTTTCCAGCAGAGGGTTCAATATTTACGATATAACCGAGCCTCTCTTCATTGTCAACAATAATTTTTGTTCTTTTTATCATTTGCCAAAGCTTAAACAGTGGCACGCGTTTTCGTATTATCCTGCCGCTTCTCACATTGCCCCGAAGGTTGCCCGGAAGATCTATTGTAAATTGCGCCATGATCAATTTATTTATTAATTGAGAAATGAATTTTTACGTACTTCTCATACAAATTATTTAATTCATCGGGCTCCATTTCAAGCAGGTACATATTCCTGAACAGGCTGGGCAAGTCCTTCTCCACAAATTCATTCTTCCTGTAATTCAATGCTGTTTTCTGCGCTTTAGGCGAAACAAAATAACCTATCCCTCTTTGATTATAAATAATATCCTGCTGCTGCAAATGTTCATAGGTACGCATTACTGTATTAGGGTTTACCTCCAGTTGCACAGCCAATTCCCTTACTGAAGGTATCCGGGTATCCGGCTTCCATTCCTGCAAAAGAATTTTCTCGCAGACATGGTCGGCAATTTGTAAATAGATTGGTTGAGATTCCCTGAAATCCATTGTAAAATTTTATCTATATTTCTTTTTCCTTCATCCTGTAATAAGTTGCTATCCACAACACAGGTGTAATACCAAAGCGCATAAAAAAAGTGGCTGCATTCCCTATCCAATAAGGCAAAGAATATATTTGCTCATTCCCGCTTGCATCACTCACAGAGAACGCTGTAAATAGCCTGAAAGTCCGCCCGTCCGGGGGAAGCAGCGAAAAAAACAGTTTGTCTTCCATAATAAAAAAGAGCATCCATATTACCAGCAAAACCACAATTGTTTTAAAAAATGCATTCCTGTTAAAATAAACTGCGCCTAAAATAAAAGCCGATTGCATCGGAAAAAAAGCGGTGAAAAAATCAATATTATCGCCCGGGTAAAAAATAAACATATCCGCACTTGGCAAAAAAACATTGCCCGTTTTTATTTTATCCAGCGGGCCGGTTATATTATACATCTGACGCCATTCTGCTGCGCGTTGTGTATTGGATGCCATCATGGCGCTGTTATTATCGTTAGCAATTTTTACCGCTACGATATCTGTTAAATAAAAGATCAATGTGTATGCGATAAAAAATATCAAAACCCCGTAAAATAATGCACACAGCAGTTTTTCCAGCGTTGCAGCGGGTAATAAAAAGTAATTTATTTTTCTAGGCCTGGCATAAAAATCACGAAATAGCAAACTTGCAGATATGCACCCGGCAATAAATAAACCCGCGAAATAAATACTGGCCTGGTTGTCCTGGCTAAGGCCGTAAGGGCTTGAAATCATCAGCATAAAAAAGAACCAGCCAATTAAAAAAGCCGCTATGCATAAAAAGAATAAGCTATAAGCCTTCCGGTTTTCAAACCAGTGTTTGCTTAAAAGCAGGTATAACCTTCTA